>Ga0209098_1000069_pt1:0-107500 | contig 109694 bp, 93 predicted proteins | sample AD_JPNHW1_MetaG_FD_184429 | JGI IMG/M metagenome (GOLD analysis project Ga0209098, IMG submission 184429) | Active sludge microbial communities of municipal wastewater-treating anaerobic digesters from Japan - AD_JPNHW1_MetaG (SPAdes) (version 2) | ecosystem: Engineered > Bioreactor >... | reverse complement strand
CACGCCGCCAGCGTTCGTTCTGAGCCAGGATCAAACTCTCCGAAAAGAGTATTTGATCCGTGTCCTGTCTTTCGACAGGACGTTTGCAAAACTTACGATCCGGCTCCGCACACAAAAATGAGAAAGAACGATTTCCGAAGACAAAAATTCCCCCCTTACAGAGAAGAATTCCCGGAAGAAAACGAAAATCGGAAAAATTAGATTTACAAAGAAAAATAAAAACTGAAAGACTTCAGTTCACCCGTTCCCGACAGGTGGCGAGCATTATACGGACTGAACAATCCATGTCAAGCATTTATAAAATAAATTTTCACTTTTTTTTCGGCTTGGAGAAGCCTACACGGCAACTTCGTTTTTTGCAAGCCCCCACATCTCTATTTTCTAAAAAATTTTACTTTTTGAAGTCTGTTTTTGAAGGAAAATCGGGTGGGTCTTTTTGTCTCACTTTGTCTATAGAATTTTGATCGCCGCTCAGTCGCAAAGGAAGGTACAAATAAAACCGTTCGTTTAGATATCCGAAAATTCGTCTGTCTACGGCGACAACCTGCCGATACTCATATTCTCCATCCTTTGCCACCGGCATGGGTTGCTGAAAAAGAAAAAGAATTCTTCTTAAATCTCCGAATTTCTCTTTTGTTTTTTCAATCGCAGCGCCAAGATCTTCCCTATCGCAAGCCCCGAGCTCTTTCGTTGGGTAATAATAACGTGCGAAACTTTCCGTACAGGGATTCCAGAATTTCACACCGGGCAAATACGGCAACAACCCGACGCAAACCCTGCGGGGCGCTACGATCACAAACCCCTGATTGAAAACATGCTTCGTCTCATCGAGAACCTTGATCGCTTCAGCCATCTGCTTTGCGCCTGAAAAAGGCAGATAGTTTTCCAGCACATAGACAAAATAAACATTCTGAAGCTGCAAGACAAAGAAAACCGTCATCAGAATCATCGCAACGCTTCGGGCCTTTTTAGTCCAAAAAGAACCTGGCTTCCCCCAAAAGGCAAAGCGCGCGCCGTCCTTTTCCGGGTAGTTTTGGGAGATCCAAAGCGCGAACAAAAGACTTATCAGAATGAACCCGTGGTGCCGATAGTTCCCCCCTTGCACAAACAAAAAACCGAAGGCGAGATAGGCTAACGATATTACCAAAATTAATAGCGGAAAAAATCTTCCTGATAAAAATATACCCGCCATGACCAGAACTGAAAAAGCGACAACCGCCGTCAAGATCACGAACGGGAGCGAGTGCGGCACAATATCGAAGAATGGAAAAAAAGCATTAATGGTTGGGGCCACCATATACCAGGCATTAAACGCCAGTTTGTGGCCGGCCTCAGCATGATTCGCCGGCAAAGAATGCGCGATAAAAAACGCCAGCGCTCCGCTCGCAACCATCAGACCTAAGGCCGCCAAAGTCCGCGGATCACCGCGGAACCGCTTCCGCTGCTCAATCGCAAAAGCAAGCAGAAGACCTGCGCCTAATCCGAAACATATAAAATCGGACTGGAAAAGCAATGAAACTAGTAAGGCGTAAAGGATCGGCTTGGTTGTACGCTTGGGGTAAAAATCTGCGATCAAAAACAACAACATGATCGCCAGCATATAAGGCCGCACGATCACGGAATACTCATAGACCATCAGGTATGAAAAAAGGAAAAAGGAGCGGAAGATCCGGCTAAAAGGGGCCCGCGCTAAAAATAACCATGCCGTCACAAGAGTAAAGACGGCGTTAAGAATGGATTGGGAGAAATACGGCAGCCCTGTTTTAGCTAGCGGCAGGAGCAGTGTGTGAAATAGGCCGGGATGCCTGTCCCAATTTCCAAAAATGATCTGCAAGAATTCGCCGAGATTCGAATCGCGAGCGATCATCCAGGGGAGCGCTTCATCCGACCATGGTTCGTGATGCCAAATCCCAAACCAGACAAGCGCCCAATAAGGCACGAGAAGCCAGAGATCGCTTCTTCTGAACTTTGCCTCAGCGGCCCAATCAATAAAATGTTTTATTTTTTCTCGTAAAATAAACACCCGCGGAAACCCCATAGCGGAAAGTTAAAAACCGATCATGCTAAAAAGCCGCGCCTTCATATAGTGATTGCTGATCTTCGTGTCCAAGCGGGTCACTTCATTGACGAGCTTCGAATGAACATCGTTGAATCCTTGATCCATCTTGACCATTTTTTCGTACTCGATCCCGCCCAGTTGGATATATTCCTTCACCTTCTGGAGTTCTCCCTCATCATACCAGACCCCGTGATCCGAACAGGTATCGACGACAACTCCCGAATAAGAGCCCCAGATCTTCCGGTTCATCAGATTCTGGCAAACCGGGCATGGAACATAACGAACCGGCTCGACCTTACCAAGCAGAACGTAATATTTCCGCAAGCGCCTAAGTTCATCCATGGAAAAAACATCGGGTTTGATTTCGAGAACTCTTTTCTCCTCAAAATGGTCGATCCATACCCCTTTGCAGCCCGGGCAAAAGTCGACTTCATTCCCGTCGTTCACCGCGGTCATTAATTTCTTCCGGCACTTGGGACAGTCCATCGCTCGACCGTTACGCGTTGCGATCTTCAGCTCACCGCTCATGAGAAACCTCTTTTATTCGACGGTAACTGATTTGGCCAGATTTCTCGGCTGGTCCACGTCCCGGCCATTAAGAACGGCGATCTTATAGGCAAAAAACTGGAGAGGAACGACTGTCAGGAGCGGAGAAAGGATTTCCGGAACTTTGGGAATAGAGAAAAAATCTTCGGCCATTTTTTCCAACGACCGGTTCCCTTCGGTGCCAATCACGATCACGATCCCGTCGCGAGCGCGGATCTCCTGGATATTGGAGACCATTTTATCGTAAGTGAGAGAGGCCGGCGCGATACAAATAACCGGCTGTTCATGGTCGATCAGGGCGATCGGCCCGTGCTTCATTTCCCCCGCGGCATAGCCGTGAGCATGCGCGTAAGAGATCTCTTTAAGCTTTAGCGCACCCTCGAGCGCCGTCGGGTAATTGCATCCCCGACCGAGATAAAGAAAATTGCGCCTCGTGTAATGTTTTTGAGCGCAAAGCGCGAACCTTTTCCCTTCCTTAAGAACCTTGGCGCAATAGTCCGGAATCTTTTTGAATTCTCTAAGGATATTTTTGAGCTCAACCGCCGGAATCGCCTTCCGCGTCTTGCCTATATAGAGAGCGAGCAGAAGAAGCGCCGCAAGCTGTGCGATGTAGGCTTTCGTGGACGCCACACCGATTTCGGGACCGGCATGGGTATAAATAACCGAATCGGCTTCCCGCGCGATGGTGCTGCCCACAACGTTCACGATCGCGAGCGTCGCCGCTCCTTTGCCTTTGGCTTCACGCAAAGCGGCTAGGGTATCGGCCGTTTCGCCCGATTGAGTGATCAAGACCACAAGATCCTTTTTCCCGAGGATTGGGTTCCCGTAACGAAATTCGCTCGAGACCTGTGTCCGGCACGGGATTTTGGCATATTGCTCGAGGGCAATGCTTCCGACCAAACCGGCGTGGTGGGCCGTCCCGCAGCTCACCATAAAAACCTGCTCGATCTTTTTTAAACGGTTCAGGAATTTTTTGTCCAGCGTGTCAAAAAAAATCTCGCCTTCCTTATCGATGCGTTTCCCGAGGATGTTCTTCAGGACCTCCGGCTGCTCATGCATTTCCTTAAGCATGAAGTGCGGGAAACCCTGCTTTTGCGCCTGGGAAACATTCCAGTGGACCGTCGTTGGATGCCGTTTGATCCATGATCTTGTTTTCGTGGAATAGATAGAAACCTCTTGGGCGGTAATAACGGCGAGGTCTTCATCCTCAAGATAGATCACCTGACGGGTATAGGGCAAAAGGGCCGTGACGTCGCTGGCGATGAAATTTTCCCCCTGCCCGAGACCGATCACAAGCGGGTTGGACCTTTTATAGGCAATGATTGTTTCGGGGTCTTCTTTGGAAAAAAGGACAAACGCGAAAAATCCGTGAAGTTCGTTCACCGCCTGGCGGACCGCATCAAAAAGATTCGCCTTTTTGCGATAGTAGGCCCCGATCAGCTTGGCTCCGACCTCCGTATCGGTCTGGGAAGAAAAACGCACCCCTTTTTTCTGAAGGGCGCTTTTGATCGTAGCGTAATTTTCAATGATCCCGTTATGAACGAGGGCGATCCTCCCCGTGGCATCCGTGTGGGGATGAGCATTGGCCCGGGACGGTTCACCATGGGTCGCCCAGCGGGTATGCCCGATACCGATGTGCGCGTCGATCGTAAAATCGCCGAGCTTCTCCTTGAGAGCGTTAAGCTTCCCCTTTTCCTTCACGAGAAAAAGGTTGCCCTTCTGGTGATTCAGACAGGCGATCCCCGCAGAATCATAGCCGCGGTACTCGAGCTGCTCCAGCCCCTGGACCAGGACCGGGATCGTATTTCTATAACCTACATATCCGATGATGCCGCACATAAAAAACCCCGCGCAACGCGCAACGTTAGAGCGCACAACGCCCGCGTTGATCGTTGTCCGTTGAGCGTTGCGCGCTTGGTGCGGTATTATACCGCACCAAGTAAGTTTTGACAGATGATTTCCTTTTCAATAAGATAAACCTCGAGGGAAAAGCCATGGCTGAAAATCGTCGCAGACATTTTTTCATCAACAAACCTCTCCAGATCCGCTACATGCTGTTCGCCACGCTTCCCGTTCTTCTCATTACCGCCGTTGCCCTGGTCGGGATCTACCTCGGGATCTGGGGAAAAGTCCTTGATGCGTTCTCGAACGAACAAACGCGCAACGACATGGTGACCGCTTCCCGCATGATCGAGTACGAACAAGCCCGGCATCCGGAGACCACCGCGGGATTTTCATCGCTTTCTCTTTTCAAGCAAACGGAAAAACTGAGCGAACGGCAACGCGAGGTCTTCAAGGACATCCTAAACGAAACGAACCGCTCACTCCTTTGGAAATTCGGTCTTCTTCTTTTTTTCATCGCCTGGGGCACTATTTTTGTCTCTCACAAGATCGCGGGACCCCTCTACCGTTTCAGCAAGGCGTTCCATGACGTGGAAAAAGGAAACTACCGCGCCCGCATTTTTCTGAGAAAGCTGGACGAGGGACATCCTGTCGCAAAGGAATTCAATGCAGCGATCGAAAAAACCGACCGCCTTCTCTCGGACATCAAACGCCTTTCCGCGGAAAACGATGCGCCTCAGGCTGTCGCAAAGATCAAAGAGAAACTCTCCACGATCCAAACCAGCGCTGATGCTTAAACGTCTTGCCTGTTTATTGTCTGTCCTCTTTCTTTGGATCTCGAGTTCCTGCGCGCCCTCGCTGGCCGCCTTCGAACCGGCCCCGGAAGACACCGAGCTCCTAAACAAGATCGAACAAGACACGCTCCAGTATTTCGTTCGCCTTTCAGACAAAACAACTGGTCTTACCAAAGATTCGTCTCGCCCCGGATCACCTTCTTCCATCGCGGCAACAGGATTCTCCCTGGCGGCGCTCGCTATCGGCGGCTCCCGCGGCTGGATCCCCCAAGACTTCGCGCAGGCCCGCATCCTGGCAACTCTCAAAGTCCTTAGAAATAAAGCCGCGCAACAGGAAGGTTTTTTTTATCATTTCATCGATCCCCGGACCGGAAACCGCGTGTGGTCTTCCGAGGCCTCCTCGATCGATACCGCGCTAGTGGTGGCGGGGGGGCTTCTTGCGGCCCAATATTATCCCGGCACCGAAATTGAGACGCTCGCACGCGAAATTTATGAGCGGGTGAACTGGAAATGGATGATGAACGGTTCCGACTTCATCTGCATGGGCTGGACCCCCGAATCAAAATTCTTCCCTTACTATTGGGATTCCTATAACGAGCTCATGATCCTCGTCGCTCTGGCCGTCGGTTCGCCGACCCATCCCGCCCCGCCAAAAACCTGGGAGAGATGGCTGCGTCCCCGGGGAGAATTCAACGGCCACAGCATCATCTACGCTTCGACCGGCTCGCTTTTCACTTACCAGTTTTCACATGCCTATATCGACTTCCGGGGCCTAGAAGACGGCGGGACCGATTATTTTGAGAACTCGCGCGACGCGACTCTCGCCAACCGCGATTACTCCATGAGCTTTGCATCGAAATATAAAGGGTACTCCCCCACCTCCTGGGGGCTTTCCGCTTCAGTCGGACCCGGCGGCTACAAAGCCTACGGTGGAAAACCCGGAGGCGGGCTTCAGGACGGGACCGTCGCCCCCTACGCTGCTTTGTCCTCTATCGTCTTCACCCCCGACCTTTCGACGCAAGCCGCCCGTTTTTTTTATGAGAACTATCAGAAGGAGCTGTACGGCAATTTTGGATTTAAGGACGCGTTCAATCTGGACAAAAACTGGTGGGCAAACGAATACCTCGGAATCGACCAAGGGATCACACTGCTGATGCTAGAGAATTATCTGAACGACGAAGCGGTTTGGAAAAAATTTATGCAGTTGGAACCCGTCCGGAAATGGCTCGAACTTACGGGTCTCAAGAAGCGGCCGGCACCCCAAGCATCGGCAAAGATTTAATCCGTTCCTTTTCTGATAAGCCTCAAGGCCAGCTGCATCGCTGCCTCTTCGATCATCTCGCGCGTCAGATACGTGCCCCTCTTGATCTCTTCTTTGATCTCACGGACACGCCCGAGATTGGGCTCGGGTTCGGTGGGAATCAAACGCAGGTATTTCCGGACCTCCTCGCGATCTTTTTCAGCGGGTGTCCGCTCGCTCGGGGCCTGAATCCTGAATTTAAATCTTTGCTTTTCTGCCACGCTGTGCATTCTTCCTGCCTTTGTAGCCACATGCGGCCGTCCTGGGATAAAACAACTACACGGCTTTTTCGCTGTGACTCTCTGTGTATCGGCGCAGCGTGGTAAAACTTAATGCATTTGTAACAATCGAGTGCTTTTTTCTCCCTCTCCCTTGCGAAATTAAGCGTCCAAAGTCAGGTGGCCGGCCCGTCTCATCAGATGGCCGCGAAGCCGTGTCACCACTTTTGTATGGATCTGGCAGACCCTTGATTCGGAAACATCCAGGATCTCGCCGATTTCCCGGAGCGTAAGATTCTCGTAATAGTAGAGAACGATCACGAGTTTTTCTTTTTCCGGCAAGGTATCGATCGCCTCGGCCAAAAGCTCCTTTACCTCGGTTTGGTGAACATAGTTAAACTGGTTAGTGATCAGCGAATCTTCGATAGTCTGGAGCCTAGAAATGGGCTTATTGCCGTCATCGTTCTGCCAAACCTCATCCAGAGAAAGGAACGTCGTGGAATTGAGATCGCTGTAGATGGAATTCAGATCATCGGTCGAGATCTTCAATGCCTTGGCGAGTTCGTCCTCGGTAGCAAGACGGCCGTTCTTTTCTTCCAGTTCCTTGCATTTTTTATCGATCTCACGAGCGCGTTTACGCAAAAGTCTTGGGGCCCAATCAAGCTTGCGAAGTTCGTCCATAATGGAGCCGCGGATGCGCGACACGGCATAGGTCTCAAACTTATTGCCCTGTGAGACATCGTACTTGTTGATAGCATCGAAGAGTCCGAGGATGCCGTAACTGACGAGATCATTAAATTCGACATTCGGCGGAAGACCGATCGCCACGCGGCCGGCCACATATTTCACCAGATACAAATACTTTTTGACGATCTCTTCACGCAAGGCAAGACTTTTGATTCTCTTGTACTTCTTCCACATCTTGATCTCATCTTCGTGCATGGGGGTCTCCTTTGTTGCTCAAACGGCAGAATTCCCGGTTATTGGGGAAGTTCCTGCTGTTCGAGGATTTTTTTTATCTGGGTTAACGTATAATTCTTGGACTGTAGAATCTTGATCTGCTCGAGACGGTCGAACGCCTGTTCATCATAAAGCCGGTGACCGGAAATCGTGCGCCGGGCCTCATGGATCAGCCCCGCAACGGTATAGTTATGAAGCGTCTGCCGGGAAAGCCCCGTGTACTGCATCACCTCGCCGATCTTATAGAGTTTTTCTCTTTTCATAGCGATGCACCCTTCTTTTGTCCCTGCGTCATGATCTTTTTCAACGTGGTCATGGCCCTTGGGTCTTCCGGTTCAAGCAACAGGACCTTTTCGGCAGTGAACTTCGCCTGCCCGAACTGCCCCTGCGACGCAAACCGGTCTGCCTGGTCGCGATATTGCTCCAGGCGATCGGAAATCTCCTCTTCGTACATTTTGGATACAAAAAGCGTTTCGGCCTTTCCTTCCTTAAGCGCCTGGCCCTTAATTTGATCGATGAGTTCGGAGGCGTCATTGTTCCCGGCATCATAAAGAAAGACTTTTTCGGCCGCGAAAAGCGCCAGGTCATATTGCTTCATCGCGAAAAGCGAACGGCTACGTTCAAGCCACGATTTAATCTCATCCCGACGTTCGTCTTTTCCCATCTCTTCAACGGCCTGCGGCAACAGATGTTCTTTTTGACGTTCGATCTCTTTATCCAGAATGTCGGCCATAAGCTTTGCCGCCTCAGGATTGTTTGGATCTTTTTCGAGGGCTTCTTGCGTGAATCGGCGGGCGTTATAGTACTCGTGGGCTTCGTAATATTTTTGCGCTTGCTGCAAGGGCTTTTCCTTTTTCTTTCCAAAACCGAAAAAGGCTTCTGCGGTTTGAGCGTTCCCGAGAATCATTGTCGTCATTATCATTATTATAATCGCTCTCATAGTTTATAAAATGTAAACTACATTTTATATATTACAATCTATACATTTACACTTTATGGTCAACGTGTTTTTAAAATTTTTTTAATGATCCACAACTAATAGTATAGCCATAAAGATCGTAGCGCTATATGTATGCTATATGGTGCTATATTTTTTTAGGGATTTTAAAGAATGGACGATAATCCAGACACAAGAACCTGAATCCAATCATGATTTTAGGAGGATAAAATGACGCTTTATGATGAATTGGTTGACCTAAAATACCGGCGAGGTTTTGCAACGCACGAATTGATCAGACGGTTCCCTGGCCAAATCGAGCGTGTTAGTGAAGTTGCTTTGCTGCATATTCCCGATGAAACTTTAAAGGAAGTGATCCCGGAGCAGGACATTCTCCAGCGCTTGCTGGATCTGAAACGACAGTACGTGGGAATGATGCATAGCGTCTGACTGAACAATCGCTTTGAAATATTGACGCGGCGCCGTAACGAAAACGATTCGATGGAAGGACCCCCTCCCCCACCGTTTCCACAAATGCGCTGACCGTTTCTCTTGGGTCCGGGCCTTCGGGGCTGATATGAAACGTGGCCGACATGTCCGGAAAACATAAAGTTAAAAAAACAAACCCGTAGGGGCAGGCCTATGGACGCTTATGAAAAATTGATCGAGCTGAAATACAAAAAAGGCGTCCCGACGTTTAGGCTGATCAAACAATTTCCACGCTTGAAAAAGAAGATCCATGAGGTTGCGCTGATAGGACTGCGGGAAACGACCTTAAAGAAGACCGTTCGCGATCGCGGAGAATTAAAACGTTTTTTGCGATTAAAGAAAAAGTACGCGAAGGTTTTATGCCGGCGAAAAGATCCCGGAGGGAATTCCTGGCTGGGGCGACTCTGGAAGAATTTCTTTTAGAACAACGCCGCGACAATCGCTACTTCGGAGAAAAAGCACCCATCTTGCGGAATTTTTGGTACCGCAGCTCGGGAAGATCTTTTCTTGGGATCTCCTTCAGCTCCTTAAGGGCATCGTTCACGGCCTTGCGTATATTTTCCGCTGCGGCGTTAAAATCCCGGTGCGCGCCGCCCAAAGGTTCGGGAATAACCCCGTCGATCACGCCGAGCTGGAGAAGGTCCTGCCCGGTAAGTTTTAAAGCCGTTGCGGCATCCGGAGCACGCGTTGGTTCTTTCCAGAGGATGGCCGCACAACCTTCCGGAGAGATCACCGAATAATAAGCGTTTTCCATCACAAAAATCCTGTCGCCCACACCGATCCCAAGGGCTCCGCCGCTCCCTCCTTCACCGATCACGATGCAAATGATGGGAACTTTCAGATCACCCATTTCACGAAGGTTGTAGGCGATCGCTTCCGCTTGTCCGCGTTCTTCCGCGCCGATCCCCGGATATGCTCCCGGCGTATCGATGAAACAAAGGATTGGAAGATTGTTCTTCTGCGCGAGCCACATAACACGCATCGCTTTTCGATACCCTTCCGGATGCGCGCTTCCGAAGGTGCGCATGAGGTTCTCTTTGGTGTCGCGCCCCTTTTGATGACCGATGATACAGATCGGTTCCTTCCCCTCCCACTTTGCGATCCCGGCAATGATCGCCCGGTCATCGCTAAAGCGGCGGTCACCGTGGAATTCGAGAAAGTCGGTCGTAAGATAATTGACGTAATCCAGCGTGTAGGGCCGCAAGGGATGGCGCGCAACTTGGACGCGCTGCCAGGGAGTTAAGCTGTCAAAAATGTCTTTGATGGCTTTTTCGAGTTTTTTTTCCGCGCTCTGGATCTCGCCCGAAAGATCGATCTCGCCGTGGCTCATCTTGCGGAGTTCGTTGATCTTCTTTTCCATGTCGACGACCGGACGCTCAAAGGACAAACAAGCGTCAAAAATATCGCGCGATCCAAGCTTGATCTTTTCTTTCGGATCGGTCGCTTCAACGCTAACTTGAGCTTCGATTTTCTTTTTCTTAAGCTTTTGGGCCACGGTTTAATCCTTTACGGTAACTTGGGCCCCGGAGGGGACCATGCGGTACAGTTCTTCGACTTCCTCGTTCAACATACGAATGCAACCCTCCGAAGACTGGGTCCCGATGCTTTTGGGATCGATCGTTCCGTGGATCCCGTAACCGGGCTTGTCAAATCCCATCCAGCGGGTCCCCAGCGCATTCTTGGGACTTCCCGGAGGCAGGATCGCGCCCGTCTTGAACCAGGTCGGGTTTGCCAGCTTGTTCGTGATCTTGAATTCTCCCGCCGGAGTCGAATTCTTTTTTCCGGTCGCAACGATATATTTTTTAATCGGCTTCCCGTCGGAATAAAGCGTCAGCGTATTTTTGGTTTTATCAATCAGGATCGAGAAAGGCGCGGTTTGGATCTTGAGTTTCATTCCCGGATAAATAACGTCTCGGGTCATACCGTTAAGTTTTTTGATAAAACTTGCGGTCGTGTGGTTTTTAATCGCGAGCAAATAAAGGCTGTCGCCCGACTTCACCTCATAGGAAATACTGCCCGGCGTAATCTCCTTCGAGAATAGCGCGTCCCAACGCTGCTTCATTTCCGCATCGGTCGCTTCGGGAAAAGTTCTTGGAGCTGCGGTTTCCGGAACAACCGCCGAAGGAGCCTGGGCCGGCGTGCCCGAAACCGCTTTTCCATCAGGTTTCACAACCGCGATCGCTGCAGGAGCCGGGATTGGAGAGGGCTCTTTTCCCGCCGCCGGCCGGGGATCCCCCGAAGGGGCGAACGGGAAAACGTCCCCCGCCATTTTCCCCGCTGATGAAAGGCTTTTTTCTTCTTGTGCGAGAACTCGCGAATTTTCCGACTTGCTATCTTCGGAAAAACAAATCCGAGGGGCAATGCTCGCAAGAATCAAAATTGGCAGAAGAAAGAAAACTTTTTTCATTTTTTACCCGCAAAGAAGGATTGCGATAATAATGCCCAAAAAAGCACCGGCAATAACCTCAAAAGGAGTATGCCCGAGAAGTTCTTTGAGACGTTTCTCCGGAACGGCGCCCTTTGCATAAAACTCGTCCAGGACCTCGTTCAAAATTTTCCCCTGACGCCCTAAATGGCGCCGGACCCCCGCCGCATCGAACATCGTGATCAAACAGATAATCAGCGCCATGAGAAACGGGATTGTGTTGAACCCGTAATACAACCCGACAGAAGCTGCCAGGCTGGCAACCGTCGCTGAGTGCGCGCTCGGCATTCCACCGGTATCAAAAAGCCATCGGACATCAAACTTCTTCTTCGCGGCTCCGCCCAGAAGCACTTTGAGGAATTGAGCCACGAACCAGCTTAAAAAAACGGCGAAAAAGGCTCTTTCTGGACTAAACGGGGGATTCTCGATCAGGATCATGCTTTGGCTCAGAGAGACCTAAAAAGGGTTGACACCCTGCTGTTGATGATTTAACATCATAAAAATATTGATTTTTAAATATATTAAATTAGCCGTCCAGTCTTCGAGGGAATTATTATAGGTTTCACATACTGAAAAAGCAAGCTTGTTTGTTCCGTCGGAAAGAGAGGAATCGTCCATGATAAGGATCAAAAGCGCCTTTGCCCTAGGAATCCACGCTTTTCCGGTCGATATTGAGGTTGATATCGGCGGAGGCCTGCCCCAACTCATCGTCGTAGGTCTTCCCGATACTAGCATCAAAGAAGCCCGCGAAAGGGTCCGGACCGCCATCAAAAATAGCGGCTACCCTATCCAACCCGATAAGATCACCATCAGCCTCGCACCTGCCGACATCAAAAAGGAGGGAGCGATCTTTGATTTCCCGATCGCATTGGGGATCTTGGCCTGTCATGGCATCATCCCCCAGGAAAAATTGACGGGTTATACGTTCCTCGGCGAGCTGGCCCTGGACGGCGGGCTTCGCCCCCTAAAGGGTATGATCGCCATTACGGCAGGGGTAAAAAATCACGCCTTTGTCCTTCCCGCCGAGAACGCGGAAGAGGCCGCCCTTGCCAAAGACGCGACGATCTATCCTGTCAGAAACCTGAAGGAAACGGTCGAATTCCTTCTCGGCGAAAAACCGTTGGAGCCTCTCCGAGGCCGCTGCTATAAAGACCCCGGACCGGCTCAAAATTCTGTCAATTTCTCGGAAGTCCGAGGCCAGCAGGCCGCCAAACGCGCCCTTGAGATCGCTGTCGCTGGTTCGCATAAACTCCTTTTGATAGGCCCTCCCGGCAGCGGGAAAACAATGTTGGCGCGCCGAATCCCAACGATCCTCCCTTCCATGGAATTCGAAGAGGCTTTGGAGATCACCAAGCTGCACAGCGTAGCGGGATTGCTCCGCGAAGGATACGGTCTCGTCAAAGAAAGACCTTTTCGCTCTCCGCACCACACTTCTTCCGCGATCGCTCTCGCCGGAGGCGGAACTTGCCCAAGACCCGGTGAAATGTCGTTGGCGCACGGGGGCGTTCTTTTCCTAGATGAGTTCCCTGAATTCCGGCGGGATGCCCTGGAAACTCTTCGCGGCCCGCTGGAAGACGCCTGCATCACCGTTTCGAGGGCTAAGAGCCAGATCACGTACCCCGCGAATTTTCTCCTGGTCGCAGCAATGAATCCGTGTCCGTGCGGTCATTTGGGCGACAACCACCGGACATGTCGATGCTCGCTCGGCCAGATCCACAAATACCAGTCCAAGATCTCAGGCCCGATCCTCGACCGGATCGATATCCACGTTGAGGTACCTGCGCTTTCCTTCCAGGCCTTGATAGGACCGGAGCTAACGGAAAATTCTGAAACAATCCGTAAAAGAGTCTGCGAATGCCGCGCCATCCAGAAAGCGCGTTATCGCGCAAAACCCTACCAGACGAATTCCCAGATGTCCCCGCGCGACATCAAGAATTTTGCAACGCCAGACGCCCCGGGCCGTAAATTAATTGAAATGGCCATGAAGGAGCTCCGCCTCTCCGCCCGCGCCTATTATAAGATCCTTAAAATCAGTCGCACTATTGCCGACTTGGCTGGGTCTGAACAAATTCAAGGTGAACACATCGCTGAGGCGATCCAGTACCGCAGTCTTGATCGCCAATGGTGGTCATAAAAAAGGGGATGATAGAGATGACGATTAAATTCGTTCCGCATGGAATTATCGAAAATAAAATTTTTCTTCTTCGTGGGAAGAAGGTCATGTTCGACAAGGACTTAGCGGCGCTCTACGGAGTTACAACGGGAGCCCTCATCCAGGCCGTAAAAAGAAATATCCAACGTTTTCCGGATGACTTTATGTATCAGCTTACCAAGCAAGAGTTTACGGCTTTGATATCACATTTTGTGATATCAAAAGGACGTGGCGGAACCCGTCAGCCGCCCTACGCTTTCACAGAACACGGCATCTTGATGTTATCAAGTGTGCTAAATAGTGAACGCGCTGTTCAGGTTAATATCCAGATCATGCGGACATTCACGAAACTGCGGGAGATGCTGGCGAGTCACAAGGAATTGAGGGAAAAGATCGAAGCGATGGAGAAAAAATACGACCATCAATTTAAAATCGTTTTCCAGGCAATCAAAGAATTATTGGAACCACCGCCCGTCAAACCAAAGCCGACGATCGGGTTTCACGCTTAAGCTATCCCGCAAATGGTAGAAATCATTGTCCCATTGCCAATTTCTTTTCCCCTGTTTTTTCATCAATCCAAACCAAGAAATGGACACCTGGGGGCGTGGGCATATTGCCTTGAAAAAAGATCGCCCATTCTTCTTTTGAGGCGTCGTAATCAACTCGATCAATAAAATATTCTTTTAAGCTTCGCCCCCTCTGGACGGCGTATTCCTTTGAATCAGCGATAACCTGTTCTATGGAATATTTCGGAGCGACCTTACCGTTATTCACTGCAGCTCGTGCTTGAGTCAAAAAAATAAAACAGCTCACCGCTGATAGAAAAATTATCCGCTTTTTCATTTTATTCTCCTTTTGATAGAAACGCATATGATTCCACATTGAATAAAGCCTCTCAAATCACAACCCATTTATCGGCTTACCTGAACTGGCCTAAAGGACCGCCCGTTGCTCCCAGCGGATAGGAATCAGCGGAACAAACTCAGGATACGCGTAGGTTGTATAGAGCCCCGTTTTTGTTGATTAATTTAAGGAATACGGGACTACTCCGCTCTTCAAGGAGCTGTCGCGAATCGCGGATAGCAAATCCTTGTTCCGATACTTGAAATCGCGCAGACGATCAGTGCCTCGGCGGGCTCACAGCAAATTCAGAGCGAGGAGATCGCGGAGGCGATTCAATCCAGGGACCTGGACAGATAGGGTTGGAGTTAGTCACATCCTGGATTGGATAACACGAGGAATTACTTTAACTTCCCCCGCCGGTGGGGTGGCCACCAAATAAAAAAAGCTTTCGCCTTAATCACCTTCCGAGGAACAAATCCGAACTGCCGGCTATCCGCGCTCTTTGCCGAATTATCTCCTAGAACAAAATAAGAATTTTGAGGGATCTGGATCACCAGTCCACCCTTTCCGTACTGCCACTCCTCGATATTAAAATACTGCCGCTCTCTTGGAAATTCGGGCGTTTCCAAAAGTTTGTCATTAATGTAAATATGACCGTCTTGGATTTTGAGCTTCTCGCCGGGCAATCCTGCTACCCGCTTCAAAAGATCTTTTTTCGGGGCTGCCGGAGACTGAAACACGACCAAATCACCGCGCTTGGGGTTCTCATGCCTGTAAATCCACTTATTTACAAAAATCTTATCGCCTGGCTGAAGGGCAGGAGACATCGATTGCGTGGGATATTTATAGGGAGAAATAAAAAAAGTTCGCAAGGTAACGGTTGAAACGGCGCTGAAAATAAGCGGGAACAACCAAAGAAGAATAACGCCGTTTATAATGTTTTTGTGGAATCGGGAAAATACATTTCCATTCCCGCCGTTTATTTTGTCCGCACTGCTGTAGGCATCGTTAAGAACGAACAGTTTGATCACGGGATCAATGATGTGCGCAATGACAACGCCCAAAGGTTTGAGCAAGGCGCCGAGAAATGAGGGGGCTAAAAAACAGAGGACCATACAGCCTATCGCTTTCCCAATCTGGGAATTATAAATTTGCCCAAGTCCAGGAAGCCACAACGATAAAAAAACTGCGAGAAAGGGCTGCTTTTTTACAACGGGGACTGTGGCGTTGTTTTCCTGATTAAATTTCTTAGCGGTTTTGTAAGAATCAAACAGAATAGAGAGCCCCAATACGGTCCCCAAAAGACCTAAAAAAATGGAAATGACCGGGCTTGCTCCAAACAATACTGCGATGATCGAGAAAATTAAACCTACGCCAAAACCGACGGCGAGCAGAATAAAAACACAACCTTTGGTCTTCTGCTCCGCATAGATTTGCCCGACACCGGGGAAAACAGAGGACAAGACAACTGCCAACCAAGGATCTTTCATAGATTAGTTAATCGACCCCCGTGCGATTTCCTTGATTTTAAAAGCCGATCTCGACCAATGCCTCCCGCTTCATGATAACCGCCTAAAAAAACTCGGACCGGGCCCATGCTCTGGTTGTTGGTTTTGTTTCTTCGAAATATCTAGATTTAAAAAATAGCAAGAAATAACTTTTGTTATCAATGAAAGCCAATGCCATCTTAATAATAAATACGGCATTTGCCTTTTTTCTATTCGACAAGTATACTTTTTTTAGAAGTGAAGGAAGTATATCCGCAAGGCTGTTGCGTTCCAAAGAAACCGAAAGGGGTTTTACCGCCCACTTAACCAAAGGAAATTTCGGATGGCAACACACGCAGCAGAGCAAACATCGATAAATAAAATGTCAGAGGCCAACAGCGTGGAACGTTCGCGACCCACCCGCAAGAAGAGGGTCCTCGTGATCGAGGACGAATACAGCGCCAGCAAATTCCTGACCCTGCGGCTGAAGAATCTCGGCTGCGAAGTCACGACGGCTTTTGACGGCATGACGGGCCTCAAGGAAGCCCTGGAGAAATTACCCGACCTCGTTATTCTTGATCTTATGATCCCAAAGCTCCCGGGCGAAGAGGTCTGCAAAGGCATCCGGGAACATCTCGACGAAGAGATCGCCAAAATCCCTATTATCATGCTTACCGGAAAAGACTCTATGGTCGACAAGATCCTCGGGAAAGTCTTGGGGGCGGACGCTTATCTTACCAAGCCCTATGATTTCGCCGACCTTCTCGAAAAGATCAGACAGGTCATACCGGATTTTTGACATTATAAATAAGCGTTAAGCAGCCCCGGGGTCGTCCCATCGGACCCCTTGAACTGAGGAAGGGCGTGAAAGATGGACCAGAAAAAGTTTTTACAGCCGGGCTTAAGGCTTCTGCTGGTCGAAGATGACCCGGAATTTGCCGGCATCCTGAAGATACGCCTCAGTAAAGAAACGAACCCGCCGCTTCTCGTCACTTGGGTGCCTGATCTCGCCCAGGCCCTTCTTGCCTTGAGGGAACCTGTCTGGGACCTGATTCTGCTCGATCTGATGCTCCCGGATTCAAGCGGTATCCAGACCTTCATAACCGTCCGGGCACAAGCCAACCATGCTCCCATCGTAATTATGACAGGGCTCGACAACGACAACCTCGCGATCGACGCCGTTCGCAAAGGAGCCGAAGATTTTCTGGTCAAGGGCGACACCAACAGCAAGTTGTTGCTCCGGATTATCCATCACGCGATCGACCGGCATAGCATCAAGGAAAAGCTCGCTTCCGTCACGGGCCGGCTCCGGGAAACCAACCTCCGTCTTGAAAAAATGGCAATCTTGGACCCTCTCACCGAGCTCTACAACCGGCGGGGACTCCAGCATTTATTGAAGCGCGAAATGCAGGTCATGTCGCGGGAAGGCGGCCAACTCCTCGTCCTTTTGATCGACCTGGATGACTTCAAGTATATCAACGACACGCTCGGCCATCCCGTCGGGGACCTCCTCCTCAAGGAAACCGGCAAAAGGATCAAGGAGTCGGTCAGGCTCTCGGACCATGTGGCCAGAGTCGGAGGCGACGAATTCATTCTCCTGCTCCCGAAAACCGACCTCCGGGAAGGGATCCAGCTTGCGGAAAGGATTCGCCTGGCCGTTTCAAACACGACCATCACTCTTTCTGAAAAAGCAAAGGTGCGCGTCACCGCAAGCCTCGGCCTGACCCCCGTCACGGAAGAGGTCACTTCCATCGACGAACTCCTGATCATGGCCGATCCATTCCTCAGACGCAGCAAAAACGAGGGGAAAAACCGGGTTTCCTACGAGGTGCTGCACGAGTCAGAGCAACATCCCCGTGCAACGGTCCCCCATCACCTGACAAGCCTGATGCGCCAAGGAAATGATTTTTTTGCCCTCAAACAACCCATTATCCGTCTCACTGACAATTCGGTCATCGGATACGAATTTCTTTCCAGGCTTAAAAGAGACAACGTCTACACCCCCGATGAGTTCTTCCGGATCGCCATGGAAAACAACATGTTGACGCTGGTGGACCACCACTGTTTCCGCTCCTGCATTTCAGCCTCCGTCGCGCTTCCTCCAGAAATGCACCGGCACATCAATCTCTTCCCGACCACCATCATCGATCTCCCGGTAGAGGAGCTCGTCGAAAAACTGGCCGCCACTTGCCCCGCCCATAGCTATTGCTTTGAAATCAGCGAGCAACAGCTTCTGGGGGAACCCTCTTATTTGATCGGCCCGGTACAAACGTTCAAGCGGTATGGGATCTCCGTCGCCGTGGATGACGTCGGCTTCGGCAACACCTGTTTCGAAAGCCTGATCCTGCTGGAGCCAGACGTAATTAAGCTTGATAAAAAATATGTGAAAGGAATCGCGCAAAATCCTCATGTGGAACGCTCGTTCCGCCGCATCCTTAAAGTGGCGGAGGATCTGAACGCGGAAGTCATCGCCGAAGGAATTGAAACCGAAGAGGATCTCCAGCGGCTCAAAGAGCTCGGAGTAAAATACGGTCAGGGATTTTATCTCGGGATGCCGGCCTAGGCGCGACCATGAAAAATAACGGCTGTAAAAAGACAAAAGACCCCATCGTTTTTCACGCGTGGCTAAGGTTCGTCCTGGCTTTTGTGTTCCTGGTCTTTTTCGCATGCGGCAATTTTTTTATTCTTAGCCAAAAAATCACAAAGGTCGAAGAAGTCACCTCCTTGATCGGCTTCATGGAAAGTCAATGTTCGGTGATCCGTCAGGCGACCTTCTCGGCCGCCGCCTACGCCCAGTCCAAAGACCCGACGGAACGGCAAATGTCCAGGGAAAACACCCACGAACAGCTCGCATCCCTTTTCTTTTTCGGGACAACTTCGAACGACATCGCCTCCGGACACACCCAGCTAACGCTTCCTATCACGCGAATCCTCCGGAAGATCTATACCTCCCCCCCCGGGTTCCTGAACGACCGGGTCAGCAGCTATATTTCTGTGACTAGAAAATTCCTTCTTGGGGCGCCTTCGGGACTCAGTTCGGGAAACCCTTTTCTGGTATCGCTTAAGAACCAAAGCGCGGAACTGATCGGGGCCATGCGAACGGTAATCGATTCTTTTCAGACAACCAACGAAGCCGCGATCCTGCGGTTGCGCTGGATCGAAACAGTCCTCTTCGTCGCCGACCTCGCGTGTCTTGCGCTGATTGCTTTCTTTGTGGTGATCCCCTTATTGAAGAGGACCGGCATTTATCTGCTCCAGATGAGAACCGTCAATGAAGCCCTGGAAATCAAAGTTTCCGAACGGACCGCCGAGCTTGAACAAAAAGCCTCGGAACTTTCGCAATCCAACCAGTTCCTGCGGGAACAAATGGAGGAAAGGCTCAAGGCGGAGCGGGAGCTTCTCAAAACCAACGCCTTTCTTGACTCGATCATCGAGAACATCCCGAACATGATCTTCATCAAAGACGCCGAGGAACTGCGCTTTGTCCGTTTCAACCGTGCGGGAGAAGAACTCCTGGGATATCGCCGCGAAGAACTCCTCGGAAAGAACGATTATTCTTTTTTCCCGAAGGCGCAAGCCGATTTTTTTACACAAAAAGACCGGAATACTCTCGACGGAAAAGAACTCCTGGATATCCCGGAGGAGCCGATCGAAACGCGAAAAAAAGGCCCGAGGATCCTTCACACTAAAAAAATCCCGATCCTCGACGCCAAAGGAAACCCTTCCTACCTGCTCGGGATTTCCGAAGATGTGACCGACAGGATCCGCTTTGACCAGCACCTCCATGAACTTTCCATGGCAATGGAAAACGCCCTCGACGGAATCGCCAAACTCGACCAAAACATGAAGTTCCTGAGCGTCAACAGGGCCGGCGCCGCCATGATGGGATACACGCCCCAAGAAATGGTCGGACTAAACCGGCTTGTGACGGTTTGCGCCGAAGACCATGATAAAGTCCGGACCGCTTTCGAAGAAATGTTAAAAAGCGGCAAGGCAGAAACCGAAGTGAAAGCTATTCGCAAAGACGGTTCGGTGTTCTACCAATTCGTCGTGATGGTCCGCACCCATGACAAAAAACAGAATTTCACCGGACTCTACTGCTTCATGCGCGACATCACGGAACATAAATACCGGGAAGCTCTGGAGATCAAATCCGAGCTTATCCAGATGGTCTCGCACGAATTGCGCACGCCGATCCACTCGATCAAAGACGGCATCAGCATTGTCCTCGAAGGGCTCACGGGCGAGCTCACCGACGAACAACGGGAGGTCCTTACCATCTCCCGGCGCTGCGTGGACCGTCTGGTCCGACTCGTCAATGATGTGCTGGCGTTCCACCGGTTTGAGGCGGGTGTGATCGAATTTGTGATGAAAAAAACAAACCTCAACAAAACGATCCAGGAAGCCACGGACTCCATGATACCGCTCGCGCAGGACAAAGATCTTTCCATCGACCTTGAGCTTCAGAAAGGGCTGCCTGAAGTCGAAATGGACCGCGACAAGATCCTTCAAGTCCTGACAAACTTTCTCCAGAATTCGATCAAATTCACGGCAAAAGGAGGGATTACGATCACATCTTCCCTCGAAGGAAAAAATGTCAAAGTTTCGATCAAAGATACGGGGATCGGAATTCAGGAAAAAGATTTTTCGAGACTTTTCAAAAAATTCGGGCAGGCTGAGACGGCGAAGCTGATCGCTCCGGGCGGGACCGGGCTTGGGCTTGCCATCTCGAAAAAGATCATCGAAGAACACCGCGGCACGATCAAAGTAGAATCAGAATACAAAAAAGGCAGCGTTTTTTCTTTCACCCTTCCCTTAGAACAACCCAAACCGGCTTCGAAACAATCCTCCTCCGTATTATAAACTTCTTCGGAAAAGCACAGCCCGGGCAGGGGCTTTCATGGAATGAAAGTTGCGACGTTAGCGGAGTAGAGTTTGAAGAGAGCTAATCGGCGTGGCGAATCGACTGAACGCCTGAGGCATTCAACCGGACCGTCACAAAAGGCTTGGGTTCCTTCGAGGACGCACGTATCACGCGGATCCGGATTTCCGCATCCTTGCCCCCGGCGATCCATTCCGCCGGAATCGTGATCGCCCGCTCGGATGAACGGACCTCCCCGAGAACTTTTCCTTCTTGATCCCGGCCGATCCATTCTGCCCGGTAGGACGTTCCGGTGGCGGATTCGCAACCGTGCTCTACGGCGAGATCGCGGAAAGAAAGTTTTCCGGAACCATATTCAAAGCTGTCCAGCGGACTCGCTTTCGCGAGCCAGTACCGGACGATGATGTCGCGGCGCTCCATCAATGTCTTTGCGATGTAATCCGAATCCTTCGGATCTGAATATTGCCCCGCTTTAACGGCCGCTCGGATATCGTCATCGGCAAAACTCATAAGAATCTTGGCGGCCCAAAAACCGTCTGCAGCAGTGACGAGGCGAGAGGTCTCGTAAGGCAGCTGAACTTTGTACCGGGCCGGATCGAAAAACGCATTGCTAAAATAGCCCACAGCGGGAGAAACGCTCGCCGTCTCATCCGCGGCGCGCCACTTCTTCTGCCACGGTTTTTCGCGAAATCCGAAGGCTAGGATCGATTTAAAGGTCTCCCCAAAGTCCACCGCATATTCATAGCCGACCATCGGAGCCTTAGGGGCGTTCTGCGCCGACCCGAGCGATTTGTCAAAATCGATCAAATAGTGCTTCAAAAAGGTTGGACCGTTCTCCGCGACCAGCATGTCGACCGTATTCCCTTCGCGAACATCGTCGTTATTGAGCCAACCGGAAAAAACGGCGAGGGCGCGAACCTCGCGACGGTCCCGGTGGTTGACGGGGTCCGCGGAATCTTCTTTGCGCCGGGACTCGAAACTAAAAAATCCTTTGTTCTCGCCTGAGAGAATTTTGCTGGCTGAGGCCCGGTAGAACCCGTCGGCCGTCTGGGGAAGGAACAGGAGATACTCCTGCAACAGCTTCTGGTTCAAAGGCTTCTTGAATCCGCTGTTGTCCCAGGAGAGAGCCCCCTCCGCAACGCGGATCTGGTCCGCCTTGATGCGAAGGATCGTATATTGAGGAACATTGTATCCGATCGCGTAATAAAACCGACTGGCAACGATCTCGGCACCGGTCGCGAGCTCAAGATTCCCGACCGAGTCGAATTTCAGGAAATACGTATCCCCTTTGGCGTCTTTTACATAGAACCGCGGCTGAACGCCTTCGTGCTCACTTTTCGTCACGACAAGCGGCTGACTCATATCAGGGCCGGAGGTCTCCGAGTACCCCTTCTCGAGGTCCTGCGCGGAAAGTCTTTGTCTTCCCTGCCGGTTCGTAAAAAAAGCGGAATCCGGAACCTCGTCAAACACGTTCACATTTGCGGAGGCAAGTTTTTTTCCTGAGAGACGCCGCCACCACCGGCCAAGATCGATCTGGTTAACGCCTTCGCTATAAACGTTCTGATCGAAAAGGTCCTTATAAAAACAGGTCTCGTTCTTTCCGGTCTTTTCCAGATCCCCCGCAGCAAGCGCCGTGGCCGACGCGCACAAAAACGCCGCGAACGCCCCCCCCAGCATCCCGAAAAAAATCGTCTTTTTCATTCTCTTGCCCATTCTGTTGCGCCTGTTAAAAAGGTAGTTTGTTCTTAACGTAGAACCGCGTGCCCTCATCCCCGTGAGCCACGGAAAAATCGAGAAGCATGTTCTGCGCGTAAGTTACGTAAAACCCGATCCCGTAGGACTCTCTCAGGTCCTTCAGCCGGAAGGCCCATGAGTCTTTGGAAGTCTCGCCCTGATCCCAAAAAAACGACGTGCTCATTTTAAAATCGCGGTACTCCCAAACAGTGTAACGGTATTCCAGGTTAAAAAGAACGGCGCTTTTGCCATAAAAACGGTTAAACACAAAAGCCCTCTCGGTTTGGCTGAGCCGGGGGAACGTCCCCGAACCGCCCAGCTTCGTCATATTGTAAAAGGGAACCGTACCATCGTTGACGGCATCATTAGATTCTCCGAAAATCCTCGTGACGAAGATCCTCCGGGGAGAAGCGATCCTGAAATATTTAGCCGCGTCAACCTGATAGGTGAAATAGCGCGCGGGAGAACCGTTAACGCCTTCGGTGAACTTGAAAAGGAGCTTCTGGTAACTTCCCCGAGTGGCGAAATCCTTGCTGTCGCGCGTGTCGCGCGTGAGACCGAGGGAATATCCCAAGAGGTCATCGCCATAAAGGCCGGGGATGTCCTGGCCGGCAAAAATATTCCGGATATCCCCCTTGCCGTCATGCGCCCTGTTGCCGATGTTTACATGATCGTAGACGAACTTCGACGCGAGGTTCCAGACCGGGGAAAACTCGTATCCGCCGACAATCCCAAGGCTAGTCGTTTCCTTCTTATAAGAAGTGCTGTCGCCCAAGCTTGTGTTCGGTCCGATCCCGTAAAAAGTTTCGTTTTCTCTCATTTCATACTGAAAGATACCGGAAGTATAAAAGCCGGTATCCAGAATCCTTTGCTTCCCGAGCTCCGAAGCTACCTGAAAAAAGACCTTCGGGCCATACCGGACCGCTGTTTTCAAGATAAGGTCCGGATGATCGTCTTTCCGACGGGCAAGGCTAACCATGTCAAACGTAGCGCCGAATGCGGGGAAAGGCTCAGTGTCCATCGAATCAAGGTGCGGGGTCACGCCGTATTCGACCGATTTTTCGTAGATCCACTTGGCCTTTTTATCTATCCGATATTTCTCGGTAAGAACCGCGCCCTTGTCCATCGGCCATTTCAGAAGCTCGAACGGAAACGCGATCGCCCGGGAGAAAGGGTCCTTGAGGTTTTTTGACGTGAGGGGTTCCTGCGCATAAACGGAATCATAGCGGCCCGCCTTCGGGTCAGCTGCGAGCGCTGCCGCGGCAAATCCGGCGCAAAAGATAATAACGGTGAGAAAACACTTTCCGAACTTCAAAATAAATCGCTCCGTTTTAAGAACTCTTATGAATAGAGGACCGAACAGGGCGTATTCTGCACTTTTTTCCCGGGGGAATCAACCCCCGCCTTCACGACGCGTCCCGTTTCTCGAACGCATCTTCGATCAACCGTATTTCGGGCGGCGCGCCTTCGATCCATGTCACCGCCACCACATCCAAAGAGACCGGCGAGCCGGTCATCTTTTTCTCCTTCAGATACCATGCGGCTAGCTTGAGGATCTTATCCTGTTTTTTCGTATCCACGGCCTCTTCGGGAACGCCAAACCGTTTCCCTGAGCGCGTCTTGATCTCGACAAAGACGATCCGCCCTTTTCGCTTTGCGACGACATCGATCTCCCCCAGAACACACCGGTAATTCTTCTCGAGGATCTCATACCCGTGCTTGATCAAAAATTCCCGCGCGACAACCTCACCTCTTTCCCCGAGCGAGAACCGAAAAGGCCTCGGGTTCGGTGAAAGCTTCACAGGACGGCTCCTTGAAGCGCCTCCCGAACGGGGGCAAAACTCCGGCGGTGAACGGGAGAAGGGCCGACTTCACGAAGCGCTTTTAAATGCTCGGCCGTTCCGTAACCTTTATGGTTGTGGAACGCGTAGGCGGGGTAAATTTCATGCAGCTTATGCATCCAGCGGTCGCGGAAAACTTTGGCGATGATCGAGGCAGCAGCGATGCTTGCGGATTTCTGGTCGCCACGGATCACGCCCTTTTGTTCCAAAGGAAGGTCGATCCTCATCGGACCGTCGATCAAGAGAAGGTCCGGGGTGCGGGTGAGGTTCAGCACCGCCTTTTTCATGGCAAGCCGCGTGGCTTCGTAGATATTAATCTCATCGATCATGCGCTCGTCGGCAATCCCGATCCCGACAAGCGCCGAACGCGCGATCACGCCGCAAAGTTTCTCGCGCTGGGAAGCGCTGAGTTTTTTGGAATCATTAACACCGGAAAGGTCTTCCGGCCGGAAAACGATCACGGCCGCCGCGACCACAGGACCGGCCAGGGGACCCCGACCGGCTTCATCCACACCAGCCATCCACCCTTCGCGCCCGCGAGTTTCTCCCCGGTCAAACTCCCGCAACTTTTCTAAAAGCTGCGCTTTCCGAAGATCCTTGGGGCGAAGGGCCATGCGCCGGCTCCCGAATAATTATTGCCGTTTCAGATAATAAAGCTTCGACCGGCGGGCTTTCCCTTTATGGCTGACCACGATCTTTTCTACGGTCGGTGAGCACAACGGGAAGATCTTCTCGACTTTATCCCCATAGCTTTCTTTTAAAACCGTAACGCTGGCGCGAACGCCCTTGCCCTTTTTCCGGATACAGACCCCTTCGAAAAGCTGGGTGCGGGTCTTATCGCCTTCTTTCACGCGAATGTGGACCTTGAGGGTGTCCCCGATGCGGAATTCCGGGGTTTTTTTTGATTCGAATTCTTTTTCAACGATATCCATTTTGCTCATGTTGTTCTCCTTGATGATGGCTTGATCAGATCAGGCCGTTTCCGCCGCGTGACCTTTTCGGCCTCTTTACGGCGCCACTCGTTCACTTTCTTATGATCCCCCGAGGTCAACACCTCCGGGACTTCCCATCCGCGGTATTCCCGCGGTCTTGTGTAATGGGGATATTCCAGCATCCCCGTTTCAAAACTTTCGTGGCTAAGCGACTCCGCGTTCCCGAGAACTCCCGGAACCAGCCGTACCACCGCCTCAATCAGGCAAAGTGCCGGAGCCTCGCCGCCCATCGTGATAAAATCGCCCGCTGAGATCTCCTGATCGACCAAGTGGTCTTTCACCCGCTGGTCAACACCCTCATAATGTCCTGCGATCAGCACCAAATGTTTCTTTTTGGCAAGCTTTCTCGCCAAAGGCTGACTCATCGGTTCGCCCTGGGGGTCCAGAAGCACAACCCAGGCTTTCTTCCCGATCTTCTCGACACACTCAAAGAGCGGCTCCGGCTTCATCACCATTCCCGCCCCGCCGCCGAACGGTTTATCGTCTGCTGTTTTGTGCCGGTCGTGGGCCCAGTCTCGAAGATCATTTACCCCAATCTTGACAAGGCCCTTGTCCTGCGCCTTTTTCAAAAGCGATTCGCCCAGCGGGCTTTCGAAAAAGCGCGGAAAAAGCGTTACGAGATCGATCCGGAGCGCCATCAGCTTTCCGGAGGACTTAAGCTTTTTTTGCTTTTTTCGTCTGGCGACGCAAGAGACTGGCAACGGCCGTGCTGACCTGTGCGCCGTTCTTCACCCAGTAATCGAGACGGTCCTGCTTCACCACGAACGTATCTTCTTTCGGAAGAGCGTTGTAGTAACCGATCTCCTCGATAAAACGCCCGTCTCTGGGCATCTTGGCATCACTGACCACAATGCGCCACTTCGGGCTGTTTTTGGTGCCAAAACGTTTCATTCTTACTTTAACTGCCACATTGCCTCCCTTTAATTTAAAGATCAAAACGCAAAGATCAAAACGGGGCCCCTACGGGGCATTTAATCAAAGCCGCCGAGCGGCTTCCCCAACTTTGATATTTGATTTTTGAATTTTGCTTTTTGTTTATTCTTTTTCTCTCCGGATCGTCGCCCCGAGAGTTGTCAGCTTTTGTTCCAAATTCTCATAGCCGCGGTCCAGGTGATACACACGCTGGACTTCTGTATTGCCTTCCGCCACGAGCCCCGCCAGCACAAGCGCCGCACTCGCGCGAAGATCGGACGCCATCACCGGCGCGCCGCTAAGCTTCTTTACTCCGTGAACGATTGCGCTCGGCCCTTCCAAAATGACTTTCGCGCCCATACGTCCGAGCTCCGGAACATGCATGAACCGGTTCGGATAAATCTTCTCCGTCACAATGCTGATCCCGGGCGTCACGGCCATCAAAGCCATGGCCTGAGCCTGAAGATCCGTCGGGTACGCCGGATACGGAAGCGTCGTAATATCCACGGGCTTCAACCGCCCCGCCTTCCTGACCCGCAAAGCATTTTTAAATTTTTCAACCCGGACGCCCGCCTGACGAAGCTTGTCCGTCACCGCGTTCAAATGTCCTGGCTCTGACTTCCTGATCAGGATGTCGCCTCCCGTGATCGCCGCCGCAAACATAAAGGTCCCGGCCTCGATCCGGTCCGGAATGACCCGATATTCAACACCGTGCAACTTCCGGACGCCTTCAATCTCAATGCGCGGCGATCCCTCGCCTTCAATCTTCGCGCCCATCTTTTTCAGAAACCGCGCCAAATCGACCACTTCCGGTTCGCACGCCGCGTTTTCGATAACGGTTTTGCCGTGCGCCATCACCGCGGCCATCATCACGTTGTCCGTCGCAAGGACGGAGGACCCGTACGCCCCGCCGAGAAAAATATCGGCGCCGCGCAGTTTTCTGTTGGCCGTAGCTTTCACGTACCCGTGCTGGATATCGATCGTCGCGCTCAACGCCTCAAAACCTTTGAGGTGAAGATCGATCGGCCTGGGGCCGATAGCGCACCCGCCGGGATACGAAACTTCCGCTTTTCCCAACCTCGCCAAAAGCGGGCCGAGAACGCAAACCGAGGCGCGCATCGTCTTAACCAACTTGTACGGCGCAAACGGCTTCAAATTCTTGCCCGGCTTGATCTTCAGCCGGCCGTCTTCCAAGATCGCTTTCGCGCCAAGCGCCCGCAAAAGCTTCACCATGGTGTGCACGTCCCACAGCGACGGAACATTCTCGATCACAGATTCTTCTTCGGTCAGAAGCGCTGCCGCCATGATCGGAAGGACCGCGTTTTTCGACCCCGAAACATCCACCTCGCCATTAAGGCGGGCGCCACCTTGAATGATGATCTTATCCATGTTTTATACCAAAATTCAAATTTCAAAAATCAAAACTAAGGAAGCCTCTCTGCGACTTTTATTGAATCGTCCCGCAGGGACCCCAAAGTTCTGCTCTTTGCGTTTTGATCTATTAATTTGCTTTTATGGCGATAATGACTCTTTCGATCCCTGAATAGTCCCTAAAGCGCTGAATATTATCATAACCTTCATTCCGAAGCCACTTTGAAACCTGTTCCGCCTGGCCCAGGCCTACTTCCAAAGCAAGCGTTCCACCGTCTAAAAGATGCCTTTTTGCCCCGGCAATGATCTTTCTATAAAAATCCAGGCCATCTTTTCCCCCGTCCAAAGCCTGCCGGGGTTCAAATTTTAGTTCTTCCTGAACATTTTCCCAATCCGCGGCTGCCAGATACGGTGGATTCGAAACGATCAGATCCCACTTCTCCGCCTCAGAAAAACCTCCAAAAAGATCTCCTTGAACCAATCGGGCCCGTTCCCGCAAACGATACGCCGCAATATTTTCCCGGGTAACCTCCAGCGCCTCCCCAGAGGCGTCCAGCAGCGTCCCCCGGGCACCTTCACACGCGCGCAAGATCGCGACAGCAATCGCGCCGGACCCGGTCCCGATATCGAGAAAAGAAAAAATTTCTTTGCCGGACATTTTTATCGTTTTCAAAACTTGCTCGACAAGGATCTCGGTCTCGGGACGCGGAATAAGGCAGCGCTTGTCCACATAAAGCGTCTCTTTCCCAAAATGCGCCTCCCGAAGTAAGTAGGCCAACGGGATCCGCCGTTTGCGAGATTCCAGAATTTCCCAAAAACTTTCCTGAACCGTATTGTCCATCGCCTGCCCGGGCTCAAGATAGAGTTGAGATCGTGAACAGTCCATAAGCTTCATCAGGATCCGCTCGCATTCTTCCTTCGCTTCATCGATCCCGGCGTTCAAGAGCTCTAGTGTACCGCGTTGAAGCGCCTCGCTAATTTTCATACGATAAAAATGCCGGACAGCCTCACAGCGTCGTGAGAATCCGGGCCTTTTCGTCCTCGCCCAGAGCTTCGACCACCGGATCCAGACGTCCGTCCATGATCTGGTTCAAGCTATAGAGCGTCAGGCCGATCCGGTGATCGGTCACCCGGTTGTCGGGATAATTATAGGTCCGGATCTTTCCCGACCGGTCCCCGCTTCCGACCTGTTCCTTACGATTCTTCGCCACTTCCGCTTCCTGCTGCTCGCGGCGGAACTCAAAAATTTTCGCGCGTAAAATCCGCATCGCCTTGGTCTTGTTCTTCAACTGTGAGCGCTCGTCCTGACAAGCCACCACAAATCCTGTCGGCAGGTGCGTGATGCGGACCGCGGACTCGGTCTTGTTCACGTGCTGCCCGCCGGCCCCCGAAGCCCGGTAAACATCGATCTTAAGGTCCGAGGGTACGATCTCGATCTCCTCTTCTTCGACCTCGGGCAATACCGCAACCGTCACGGCGGAAGTATGAATGCGCCCGCTCGCCTCAGTCCGGGGCACACGCTGAACGCGGTGGATCCCACTTTCATATTTAAAGCCATTGTACGCATACTGCCCCGTCACGCCGAAAATGATCTCTTTGAACCCGCCGATACCGGTCGGGTTCGCGTCAATCACCTCGACCTTGAGCCCGTGGTTCCCGGCGTACATGCTGTACATCCGGAAAAGATCCGCCGCAAAAAGAGCGGCCTCTTCCCCGCCTGTCCCGGCCCGGATCTCAACGATCACATCGCGAGCGGCATTCGGTTCCATATCGCGAAGAAAAAGGCCTTCCAGATCCTCGACCCGTTTCGCCTGTTCCTGCTCCAGAGCCTTGACCTCTTCCTCGATCAGGCTTTTCATCGCCGGATCGCCTTGACTCTCCGCAAGGCTGTGTTTCAGACCCGCGATTTCCGCTTCAATTTTGCGGTATTGCCGGAATCCCTCGACGATCGGGCGAAGCCGGGCCATCTCTTTACTCAGCTTTTGAAACTGATTGCGTTCGCGCATTGCTTCCGGCGCGGCAAGTAAAGACTCGATCTCGCAAAATCGTTCCTCGGTTTTTTCCAGCCTTTCGCGAATTCTCATAAAAAGCAGGGGGATGGGGATCGGATGACGGATGACGTAAAACCAAGCGTGTCATCATCCGGCATCCGATACCCGATATCCATTATTTCCCTTCCGCCTTGACCTTGTCCCTGAGCGCCTGGAGCTTTTCCTTTTTGGCGACATCCGAGAACTTCAACTTCACCGGCGGCCTCGGGGCGGCCTTCGTCGACTTTTTGCCGACCGAAACGCGGCCTTCGAACTTTTTCTTGAAACGATCGATGCGTCCGGCCGTATCCATCAGCTTCTGCTTGCCGGTGTAGAACGAGTGGCATGCCGAACAAACATCGATCTGGATCCGCGGCATGACACTGCGGGTCTCGATGATGTTGCCGCAGGCGCACTGGATCGTGGACGGTCCGTATTTGGGATGGATTTCTTTTTTCATGTTATTTCTCTCCTTTGTTCATGTTAAGCAGGAATTCTGCGTTTGTTTTTGTTTTTTTGAGACGATCCACCAGAAGCTCCATGGCTTCCGAGGGATTCAGTTCGTTAAGGACTTTCCGGAGAATCCACACCCGGTTGAGCTCGTCCGACGGCATCAGGAGATCTTCCTTACGCGTGTTGGATTTCTTCACGTCGATGGCCGGATAGATCCTTCGCTGGAAGAGGTTGCGGTCGAGCTGGAGTTCCATGTTGCCCGTTCCCTTGAACTCTTCAAAAATAACCTCGTCCATGCGCGAACCCGTATCCACGAGCGCTGTCGCGAGGATCGTCATACTGCCGCCCTCTTCGACGTTACGCGCCGACCCGAAAAAGCGCTTCGGTTTGTGGAGCGCGTTGGAGTCCACGCCGCCCGAGAGAATTTTCCCAGAATGAGGGGCCACGGTGTTGTACGCGCGCGCAAGACGGGTGATCGAATCAAGAAGAATGACCACGTCGCGTTTGTGTTCGACGAGGCGCTTGGCTTTCTCGAGAACGATCTCGGCAACCTGAACGTGCCGGTCCGCGGGCTCGTCAAAGGTCGAAGCGATGACCTCGCCTTTGACCGAACGCTGCATGTCCGTGACTTCCTCGGGACGCTCATCGATCAAAAGAACGATCAGATAAGAGTCGGGATGGTTGGTCGTAATGCTGTTGGCGATCTTCTGAAGAAGAATCGTTTTACCGCTGTAAGGCTGGGCGACGATCATTCCGCGCTGGCCAAAGCCCACCGGCGTCAAAAGATCCATCACCCGCATCGAAACCTCTTCCTGTATGGTTTCAAGATTGATCCGGCGGTTCGGATAAAGCGGCGTTAAATTGTCAAACGCGATCTTGTCCTTTCCGCTGTCCGGCTCCTCGAAATTGATGAGCTCGACCTTAAGAAGGGCGAAATAACGTTCGCCTTCCTTCGGCGGGCGGATCAGGCCGCCCACCACGTCCCCGGTCCTGAGATTGAACCGGCGGATCTGACTCGGGCTGACATAAATATCGTCAGGCGACGGCAAGTAATTGTAATTGGGGGAGCGGAGAAACCCGAAACCGTCTTCCAAAATCTCAAGCACGCCCTCTCCGAACATCAGTCCGGATTGCTGGGCCTGTCCCTGGAGAATTTTAAAGATAAGATCCTGGCGTTTCAGCCCGGCCACATTCTCGATCTTGAACTTGTGGGCCATCTTCTGAAGCTCGCTGATCTTCATCTTCTTCAGGCTGACCACATCCAGCGGCTTTTCGCCGGATTTTTGCTGTTCCAGGGCCTTTTCCAGGGCCTCGCCGTTCGCGGCCGCGTCTTCAACGGGCGGCCTCATAAACCGCTTCGGCGGACGGTCGTCCGTCCTGCGGTGATGATGCGGCCTGTCCGTTCTTTCCGGTCTTTCGGTTCTCTCAGGGGTCATTGTTTTTTTGCTCCTTTGTTAATGAACGCATAACCTTCGGCGCAACAGGCCTCGGGCTATTTGCTTGAACTAAGCTTTGCTTTACAAAGGGACTCGAGTTTCGTCCAGAGGACCACGGTGTCCCTTCGGGTTTGATAAATAGAATTCGAATTATCCAGAACAAAATCCGCTTTCTGGATCTTGAGCGCCTCGGGCATTTGCGCCCGTTCGCGCGCCCGGATCTCTTCGTCGCTAAAGCGTCTTTTGCTGAAACGCTTGCGCTTTACGGCATAGTTACATTTCACGGCAATGACTTTGTCGCAGAGCACTTCAAATCCGGCCTCGAAAAGCAACGGGATCTCCACGATTACGATCTCGCGACTGCTTGCTTCGATCTTATCTTTGATCTTCTCGAAGACATACGGATGAACCAAAGCCTCAAGCCGTTCCCGCTTCTTCGGATCGGAGAAAACCTCGTTCGCAATCACGCTGCGGTCCAGTTTTTTCCCGCCCTTTTGGCAGGCCTCTGTAAAAAGCTCCGCGACCTGTTCAAAAACCGGACTTCCCCGCTTCAGGGCCTTGTGCGCGATCTCGTCCGCGTCCAGGACCTCCGCCCCCAGCTTCCGGAAAAACTGCACGACGGTACTTTTTCCCGTCCCAAACCCGCCCGTCAAACCGACAACCAAAGATTTTCCCATGCTGTTTTTGCTCTTTCCCGGTTGTTCCGGATCCGTTGTTGTCATTCCTTGTACCAGGTCGCACCCACGGAAACATCCGCTTTAAGCGGCACTTTGAGCTTGTAAGCGCTTCCCATCTCTTTCCGGACCAGCTCGGTCAGGCTCGCAATTTCGCTTTCCGGCGCATCGAACACAAGTTCGTCGTGGACCTGCAGGATCATCAAACTATCGTTTTCTTTCTTCTCCAGCTGCTTCTGGATGGCGATCATGGCGATCTTGATCAGGTCGGCCGCAGAACCCTGCAACGGCGCGTTGATCGCGGCGCGTTCGGCATAATGCCTCAGTTGGGCATTGCCCGCATGAATGTTCGGAAAATAAGAGCGCCGGCCAAGGATCGTTGTCAAAAAACCTTCTTTTTTTGCTTTTTCGAGCTGCGCGTCCAGAAATTCCCGCAGTTTCGAGTAACGCTCAAAATAATTTTTAATAAATCGGTCCGCTTCTTGGATCGGGATGTTCAGATCCTGAGACAGACCGTAACTTGTTTTTCCGTAAACGATGCTGAAATTGATCGTCTTGGCCGCGTTGCGCATTTCGCGCGTCACGTCCTTCTCCGGAACCCCATAGAGCAGCGTCGCCGTGAACGCGTGGATATCCCGGTCTTCCTCAAAAGCTTTCGTCAGGTTCGGGTCTTCCGAAAAATGCGCCAAGATACGAAGCTCGATCTGCGAGTAGTCCGCAGAAAGGATCTTGCCGCGCCCCCCTTTGCGCTCGCGCGGCACAAACGCCTTGCGCACAAGCCTTCCCGTCTCGATCTTGACTGGGATATTTTGGAGGTTTGGGGCAGAACTCGACAGTCGTCCCGTATCCGTCGTGGTTTGATGATAGGACGTATGCACACAATGCGTTTCCGGGTTGACCATCTCCGGAAGCGCGTCCAGATACGTCGATCTCAATTTGGCACGCTCCCGATACTCGAGGATCTTTTTCGGTAATTCATATGAAAGAGCCAGCTTTTCCAGGACGCTCGCGTCCGTCGAATAGCCCGTCTTGGTCTTTTTGAACGTCGGCAGCTTTTTCTGAACGAAAAGCACGTCCGCGAGCTGCTTCGGCGAATCGAGATTGAATTCCCCGCCCGCTTCGGAAAAAATATCCTTCTTGAGCGCTTCGATCTCTTTACCTGCCTTGTCCGACAACTTCTTGAGGAACGGGATATCCAACGCAACCCCGTTCATTTCCATTCTCGCCAGGACCCCGGAAAGCGGCAGCTCTACCTTTTCATAAAGCCCGTCGAGATCCAGCGCTTTAAGCTTTGGCCTTAGGACCGCCGTCAAACGGAGCACGCAATCCGCGTCTTCACAGGCATAGGCTGTGATCTGTTCGAGCGGGACTTCCGCCATGCTGATCTGTTTCGCACCGTCCACGGTTTTTCTTTTCTTTTCTTTGAGAGTAACCGCGGCGGCCCCGGTCTCCGCTTCGCTTTGATTGATCGGCGCTGAAGCCGTTTCAAGCAGGCTTTCCGTCGTGATCTTTTTAACGTTCAGGTATTCCAGCGAGAGATCGTCAAGATTATGATTCCGTTTAACCGGATTGATCAGATAGCTCGCGATCATCGTATCGAACGCAACACCCGCCAGCGTAACACCCGCCCGGCGCATGACGATCTCATCGTATTTGATGTTCTGCCCGTACTTCCCGATCTTTTCATCTTCCAAAACAGATCGTACCGCTGCAAGGACCTCTTCGGCCGGTAACCCCGGGCCCTGATGCTTCGGGCTGGAAACCGGCACATAATAGGCCTTGAACGGCTCCCAAGAAAAACTCATGCCAACGAGTTCCGCCAACATCGGATCGCTCGAAGTCGTCTCGGTGTCAAAGCTGAACGCCGCAACCCTTTTAAGCTCCTTGCACAGAGTCTGAAGCTCCTTAGCGTTTGTAACGGCCTTGTAATCCCGCTCCTTCTCTTCCGTCGCGTTTTGAAGTGCGGTTTCTTTTAAAAGTCCGCGGAACTCGTAACGTTTGAAAAATTCCGCGAGCCCCGCCGCATCCGGCGTCCCAATGCGGATCTTCTCCCAATCGATCTCAAGCGGCACCGCCGTATCGATCGTCGCGAGGATCCGTGACATCTTGAGGTCTTCGGTATTCTCCGAGATCTTTTGCCGTTGCTTTTCCGAAGAAAGCCGCACGAGTCCACCTAAAAGGCCCTCGACCGAACCAAACTCTTGAACCAGTTTGATCGCTGTTTTCTCGCCGATCCCCGGAACACCGGGGATGTTGTCCGAAGCATCTCCCATGAGCGCAAGAATATCGACCACCTTGTCCGGGCCAAGCCCGCCGAAACGTTCTTTGACTTTCTCCGCGTCAAAAACGAGATCATCCTTGTGCGGCTGAAAGATCTTGATCCTGTCGTTGACGAGCTGGAAGGCGTCCTTGTCCCCCGTGACAATAAAGACCTGATGGCCTTCCTTTTCTCCGAGAGTGGCCAGCGTCCCGATCACGTCGTCCGCTTCATACCCCGCTTTTTCAAAGAGCGCCCAATTCGAAAGGCGGCAGAATTCCTTGATGGGTTCGATCTGCTTCACAAGCTCCTCAGGCATGGGCTTGCGGTGCGCCTTATAGTCCTTGTACTTTTCGTGCCGGAACGTCGGTTCCTTCCGATCGAAACAAACCGCGAAATGCTCCGGTTTCTGCCCCTCCACAAGCTTGCGCATCATGGTCACGAACCCGTAAATAGCGTTCGTGGGCTCTCCCCGGGAATTGGTCAGGTTGGGGATTGCGTAGAAAGCCCTATAGCAGAGGGAATGCCCGTCCACGAGGAACAGTTTCCCCCCTTGAGGGACCTTCGGGGTCTGCTTTGTCATTGTAAGATCAAATTACAGGGTTTCCTTCATTGGCATTCAGAACTACACGGAAAGAGATAAAAGCGGCTAAATTAGGCGATGGATTTTAAATCGGATCTTTCTGTGTGGAATTTTTACCCGTCCTGATCCTTGTTTCACCGGTCAGGGCCGCCCTTCCTGCTCAAGGGCGGCCATAGAATAGCCAAAGCCTATTTTAGGGTCAAGCTTTATTTAAAACTTCAGGCGTCTGGGTCTGTTCCTCTATTTTTTTGATTTTACAGGTTGGATCTTGGAAAGCTGAAGCCCGAGCTCCCGGGAATCGGCCGCAACCTCAAGCGCCGCCTCATAACCGATGATCCCCTGGGCGTAAAGTTGCTTGAGACAGTCGTCGAGCATGATCATACCGTACCGTGATCCGGTCTGAAGTTCGGAGAGGATCTGATAAGTCTTTCCTTCCCGGATCAGGTTCCGGATGGCCGGAGTGGCGAACATGATCTCGAACGCCGCGACGCGTCCTTTGCCGTCCAGCCTCGGAATCAACACCTGGGAGATGACCGCCACGATCGTTGCGGCAAGCTGAACGCGAACCATCGGCTGCTGCTCCGACGGAAACACGTCGATGATGCGGTCCACCGTACGCGCGGCGCCGGTCGTGTGCAGGGTCGAGAAGACCAAATGCCCCGTTTCGGCGGCGCGAATAGCGGATTCCATGGTCTGGAGGTCGCGCATTTCCCCGATCAAAATAACGTCGGGGTCCTGGCGAAGGGATTTGATGATAGCCTCGGCAAAGCTCGGCACATCCTCGCCCACTTCGCGCTGGGTGACCACCGATTTTTTGTGAGTGTGGACAAACTCGATGGGGTCTTCCGCGGTAATGATATGGCGCGGAAAATTTTCATTTATGTAATTGAGCATGGTCGCAAGGCTGGTCGTTTTACCGGAACCCGTCGGTCCCGTCACCAGCACGAGCCCCCGAGGCAAGTTTAGAACTTCGATGAGCTGTGACGGGAGTCCGATGTCCTGAAAATTATAAAAATGAGATGGCAGAAGGCGCAGCACGATCGCGTAATGCCCCTGCTGCTTATAGCAGGAAACGCGGAAACGTGCCTTATCCTTGAAAGAAAAGCCGAAATCGATACCCCCGTTCTCTTCGATCTTCTTTCGCTGGGCCTCGGAAGTGATCTCTCTCGAGAGCGATTCCGTGTCTTGGGGCGTAAGCGGCTTCTCCCCGACAGATACCAGATCTCCCACCATGCGGTAGGTGACCGGTCTTCCAACGGTCAAATGGATATCCGAAGCTTCTTTCTGGATCGCGCCGAGCAGGATCTCTTCAATCGCCATGAACGCACCTCGTTGGATGGATTTCCCGCCGCAAAGCACGGGCGGGGCCAATGACACAAAAACCGTTTGTTAGCACTGTCCTTTATTTAATTTTATGGATCGACAGCCTCACGCCGCCAATCCCTAAAAATCAATTGATCGGCGGCACTAAGTATGTTTCGACTTCACCTTGAAAAACCTTATTAAAAAACCCGGGCGGCGATGGCCCACAGGGCAAGCGAGACAAAAGACGCTAGAAGACAGATCACGGGCCATCCCCGGACCGACGCCGGCACTTTTGAAAAAAACAGCCGGTACCGCAAACCGAGAAGTGCCGCCTGGAAACCGCCGATCCCGGCCACAATAACAAAAACCTCGCCAAGCCCCTGACGAAGGTCGGCGGAGTGCTGGGACACCAAAAACGCGAGGAGCGCCGCCGTCAGAAAGAAAATATCTGTTTTCCCCTGATAGCGCGAAAGGACGTAGCCGAAAACCCCGAAGAATAATATGCCGTTTTCGCGGGCCAGCGGCCGGGTCGCGTCAAACGCAAGCGCCAGGGCATAAAGCGCGAGAAGGATCCCGGCCGTCAGAAATCGGTCCAACGCTTCGCGCCAGACGCCAAAAAAGTCCGGCCGGTGCCGGGCCAGAAGAGCGCTCTTCTGGCCGCGGATCGCGAGCAAAAACCCGAACACCGTGATCATTGAAAATGTCGTCATAGCGCCTTAAAAGGTTGATTCTTCCATGCGACCGCCGCAATCGTCAGAAGAAGAAAGATTCCGGCCGGCTGGGCAAAAACGGCGGCGCCCAACGCCCCGCAGAAAAAAACCCTCCCGAGATCCATCGCGAGGACAAAACACAGAAATCCTGCGCCGCTTAAAAACCTGTCCCAAAAATACCGCGGGACAAGCCGCGAGAAGACCCTGACCCGCGCGGCTTTGTTTTGCGCTTCCAAAAAAGAAACGGGCATCAGAAAAAAAACGCTGACGATCCAGAAGGGCGGTAACTTTGCGAGCGTCCAGGCGGCTTGTGCCCATGCGAGGAGCCACAGAAAGAACGCGGGCCGAAGAAGTCTTTCGGGGAACAATCGCCGGGTGAACCAGAAAAAAAAGACCGTGATCCATAAAAACAAAACAGCCCACGCCGCTTCCGCCGCCATTCGCGTGAGGTCAAACGGGCACACCATAAAAGGCAGGTACGCCAGAAGGATCCTTGAAAAATAACTTTCCGGAAGTTTCATAGGCCTCTTAGCGGCTCCACTCGCGCGCGACGTAAAGCAGCGCAACCAATGCAAAAAGAAACAGGACGAAGAATAAATATTTTAAAGTAGCGATAAGCGCTTGTTTGACATTCATGAGGAATGGCCTCTTTTAGGCTCTCGCGAACGGCAGCCGGCCGGCCGGATCCAGAGATCGAGCCATGGGATAAGGAGGTTCATCAAGAGGATCGAAAAAGCGGCGGCGCTTGCCGAAAACCCTCCGGGAGCCAGAAGCGCGCTCAAAATAGCCGCGCCCGCCGCGAACCAGCGCGTTCCTCTTCTTGTGAGCGGCGTCGCGACGGGATCCGAAAAAAAGAAAGCGGCGATCAAAAGAACTCCGTTCCAGAAAGCAACGGTCCCTTCATACTGTCCCGCAGCGACCGCGCAAACAACGGCGATCGCAATGAAAATAAAGGGCACTTCCCGATAGCCCTGGTTTTGCTTCAGATGGATCACTCCGCTCAGGATCAGGGCCCCAAAGATCGGCCACGCTCCGGTGGCGTCGAGAACCAGCGGTTCGGTCATCGCTGATGGAAAACTCACCTGAAGAAAAACCCGCGCGAGCAGGACCGGGTGAAAAAGATAAGACCCGGACCCTCCGAAAAACTCCCGGCCGGCAACGATCGCGAAAAAATTCCCGAGAACGATCAGCTCCGCGGGACACGCCCGCGGCGCCAGAAGCGCAAACAAGACCGCGATCAAAACCGTTTCGCCGGTGCGAAGTTTTTCTTTTTTAAAGAAAATTTTCGCCGCAAGGAATTCGAACGCCACTGCGCTGACAAGGCTTAAGAGCAGGACGTGAAGAAGTTCCGCTTTGCCCGCCAAAGGCGCGGCAACAAAAACCGGTAACGCCGCAACGATCTGCCTCCAGCCTCGCCGGGCAACGGAATCGCTCCCGAAGATGTGCGGCGGAAGGGTCGTGACAAGCGACGCCGCGACCTCAACCATGAAACACCGCCTCGCGGAAGGATTTTGCCGCATGGATAAGGGCAAGCATCGGACGTTTCGACGGACACACATAAGCGCAATTTCCGCACTCTATACAACGGGAGGCGCCCCACGCTTGGGCGATCTCATATTCTTTCTGCTCTGCGGCCAGCGTGATCATAGCCGGAGAAACCGCGACGGGACATGTATCCACACACCGTTTGCAACGGAGGCAGGGCTCCGGCACTTCTTCTTTGGCGATCTCCTTGGGGAGCGCGAGGATCGCCGCCGTGCCCGCCGTCACCGGCACCGCGAGATCGCTTTGCGCCGTGCCCGCCATCGGCCCGCCCAAAATCACTTTTCGCGGCTCGCGCATCACGCCTTTGCAGGTCTGGATCGCGTCCTGGAACGAGATCCCCAAAGGCAGCCAGAGGCTCCGCGGCTCAACCACGCATTCCCCTCCCACCGTCACGACCCTTTCATAAAAAGGTTTTTGGTGCGCCACCGCTTCGTACACCGCAAACGCCGTCGACGCCGGGAAAATAACGGCCTCGTCCTTTTTTTCTCCGAACCATTCTTCGAGAAGCAAGCTCTCAAGCCCCTGGGGATAGCGCGCGGGGACGCTCCGGACCTCGGCGTAATCCCATTTCAGAAAGTAGATCTTGCTCTTGAGGAGTTCGATCACTTCGGAATTGCACTCTTCGACCGCGAAAACGATCCGCGCCGCGCAGGCGGCTTTTTTAAGAAGCTCCGCGCCGCGAAGGATCTCCACCGGGTGGGATTGGGTCAGGATCTGCTCACAGGTGATGTAAGGCTCGGGCTCGCAAACGTTCACGACAATCGTCCGGACGCCGGAATGTCGCCGGAGTTTCGCATGGACCGGTTCCATGGCGGCATCCGTAGTCACAAGCCCCGCCTGGCGGAAGATCTCCGGAAGTTCCGCGGCAGGGATTTGCTCCCACCCTTTGCGGGTCTCCGTGAAATTCGCGGGCGCCGGACGCGGCTCACCTTGCCTGCGGATCTCCACCGTCAGGGAACTCCCTCCGGACGCGTCGGAGACGCGCTCGATCTTCCCGATCACTCCCGGCATGCTCGCGTGCACCGCTACGCCGTCGGTCGTTTGGGATGCCGCGATCTTCATTCCGGTCTGAACGGACTCATGTTCCGCAACGCACGGCAAAGATCCCGAAGGGATCACCACGCGAACCTTGGCGGGCGAAAGGGGCCGTTTGAGATTCCAGTTCAAAAGGCTCGCGTCTTTTTTTCTTTCGAGACGGAGACCGGTGGATTTTCGCAGAGACAAAGGTCGCCTCTTTCGTGTTATTTTTTGGAGATGGCGCCGGCAAGGCCGCCCAGGAGCTTGTCGACCTGGATCCGCTCCTGAAAAACCTCTTTGAGCTGGCCGAACTGGCAGCTGTCCATGTTCAGGTCCTCGACTTCCGGCAGACTCCCGAGAATCGGCACGCCCGAAAGATCGTGGATCACTTTCGGATTGGTCAGCTCCGCCATGGAATAATTCGTGGTGGAAACGCGGTTGAAAATAATGCCGCGGATCTCGAGCCCCCGGATCACCGCCGCGTCCACAGTTAGAAGCGTGTGGTTGATGGCGCCAAGCCCCGCATAGGAAACGATCACCATGGGAAGCCCCATGTCGCGGATCAGGTTTGCAACATAATAATCCTTTTTAAGCGGCACCATGAGCCCGCCCACGCCCTCCACGATCATAAAATCGTAATGCTTCTGAAGCTCGCGGTAACTCCGGAGGATCTTCTGGACATCGATTTCTTTTTTCTCGAGCATCGCGGCAACGTTCGGAGAAAGCGGATTGCGGTAGCGGGTAGGACTCGTCAGCGGCGCGTACTGGTTCTGGGCAGCCTCAAAAAGGAAAACGGCGTCCTGAGAAATCAGTCTTTCGTCCGGCCCATAGCATCCGGTCGCCACAGGCTTCATCACGCCCACCTTCAGACCGCGGTCCCTCAGCGTCAGGGCGAGGCCGGCGGAGATCACGGTCTTTCCGACTTCCGTGTCCGTTCCTGTGATAAAGATCCCGGCGTTCATTTGTTTTGCTCCGTTACTTCTTTGATTGACTCATACGTCACATCCAACAGTTCGTTCAACTGCCGCTCCGTCATCGCGAGCGGCGGCATCAACACGATCACCGGCCCCAGCGGACGCAGGATCGCGCCCTTTTGACGGGCCTGCTCGATCACTCGCGCGCCGATTTTTTCTTCCGCTTTAAAATTTTCCTTGGTCGTTTTATCGCGAACGATTTCGATCCCGATCATCGTCCCTTGCTGGCGAATGTCGCCCACGCACCGGAGCGCGTAAAATTCTGCGAGCCGCTTTTTCAAGAGAGCGACCTTGGGCTGCAACATTTCGATCGTCCGGGCTTTCCCGAAAAGATCCAGCGTCGCGATCGCGGCCGCGCACGCGAGCGGATTCGCCGTATACGTGTGCCCGTGGAAAAAGGCCTTAAAGTCCTCGTAGCGACCGAGGAACGCGCTGTAAACCTCTTCTGTTGTTATGGTTACGGCGAGCGGAAGATAACCTCCGGTCAGGCCTTTGGCGACCGCCATGAGATCCGGAACAACGCCCTCGTGCTCCGCCGCAAACATCTTTCCGGTGCGCCCGAACCCCGTCGCGACTTCATCAAAGATCAGAAGCGTATTATACTTTTTCGTGAGTTCCCTCGCACGGGAAATATAACCTTGCGGCTGATCGATCATTCCCGCCGCCCCCTGCATAAGCGGCTCCATAACAAAAGCCGCGAGCTCTTCGTGGTGTTCGCGCAGGATCTTTTCCATCGCGGCAAGCGATTCCTTTTTAACCCGCTCCGGATCATCGCCAGTGCTCCATCGATAACGGTACGGCGACGGGATCTCGATCGTTCCGAATAAAAGTGGCTTGTAGATCTGGTGAAAAAGATCGATCCCGCCGAGGCTGACTGAGCCGATCGTATCGCCGTGATATGCGTTCGTCAGCTTCGCGAACTTTTGTTTTCTGTTCTGCCCGCGCTGCTGCCAGTATTGGTAGGCCATCTTGAGCGCGATCTCCATCGCCTCCGACCCGGAGTCGGAGTAAAAAACACGCGAGAGTCCCTTCGGCGCGATCGCGATCAATTTTTCGGCCAGCTCGATCGCCCGCGGATGCGTAAGGCCAAGGAACGTTGTGTGCGCGATCTTCCCCAGCTGCTTCCGGATCGCCGCATCGATCTCTTTGACGCGATGCCCGAAAACGTTGCACCAAAGCGACGACACGCCGTCGAGATACCTCCGGCCTTCTGTGTCGATCAGGTAACACCCGTCCCCTTTTTCGATAACGGGGAAATCCTCGGTCTGCCAGCCCTGCATTTGCGTGAAGGGATGCCAGATATATTTTCTGTCTTTTTCAACAAGTTCGCGGTGGTTCATCATGGTTTCTCCGCTTTTTTATTATCCCTGGCTTCTACAAGTTTCCCGATGAAATAATATTGCAAACTTCCCGCCAGGCCTAAAACAACATAGGGTAAGAGCCAGTTCGCCGCGATACCGCTTACAGAAGCTTTCATCACGCTCATTAAAAATCCGAGAAAAACGAGCAAAAGCGAAGCCGGAAAATCCGCGAGCATGAATAACGCCCACGCCAGAGAGCCCTCCGGCAGGGCTTGGATCGGGAAATACAAACAGAGCGCAAAAGCGCTAATCACGCCCGCGTGCGCCAAAGAAAGTGTCAAACCCAGATCTTTAAGATTTCTTCGATGACTTCGAATGAGCCACAGAACACTTGCCGTCATGATAACGCCTGGAAGGATCACCACCGCGTTCTCTCCTGCCGCTACGGTCAAAACCTGACGTGGACGGTAAAATCGTAAAGCTCATAATCATGGATCAACGACACCCTCCGGGACAAATTTCTTTTACAAAAATCAAAAATGGCCGCCGGCTGCGGGTAAAAAAGCTCTTGTCTCATGCGCTCCGGGTCCGAATAGGCCGTCAACATATTGAACGCCATGCCTTTAACGCTCACCTTGGCCATGCAGAGCAGCACCGCTTTCACATAATCGTCCCATTGGGAAACCGGCGTCTCTTGTTTGACATTAAAAATGCCGCTCGCCACCGTATAATCGGCTTTCTTGAGGCTTTGTTCGCAAGACGTGAAACGGCAGCCCGGCCGTCCGGCATAAAGAGCCTTCGCTTTCGCAATAGCCTTTTTTAAAATGTCGAAGCCGCAATACCGGACCCGGTAACGACGTTCCTTTAAATACCGGACCAGCGCTCCGCACCCACAGCCATACTCGTTAAGGGAGAAAGAACGTTCCTTGCCGACGATCCCGAGCAGCTGATCAAAACGTATTTCCTGCGCTTTTTCGGAGTTCCATCCCGCCCCTTCCGGGGTCGGTCCGAACTGCCGCAGTTTGTCTTCGTAGAAGCGGCGCGTCCGGGCCTCAAGCTTACTATATTTTTTCATTCGTTTTTCCGCTCCGGTCATAAACGGCCCGGACGGTCGTCAGGGGCCGGTCCTTCACTTCCACGAACAGCCTCGATAAATAGATCCCCAGGATCCCCAGGCAAAGCAGCATGAGCCCTCCGATCATCCAGATCGAGATCGTCAATGAAGCCCACCCTTCCAGGTAAATGCCGTATAGGAACTGCCGAGAAAAAAGATAGCTCGCGGCCACAAACGCGGTGCCAAAAACAAAGCATCCCAAATAAAAAATAAAAATCAGGGGCTTGTTTGAAAAACTGGTGATCGCGGTCACTGCCATGGAAACGCGCTTTGCCAAACTATAGTCGGTCCTCTTCTTCCATGTTTTGTCGACGGGATAAGGGACCTGGTGAAACCCGGTGATCGCGCACACGCCGTCAAAATAAAGCTCCTTATCGCGATACTCCAGCAAGGCGTTCACATACCGCCGGGTTAAAAGACGGGCCATGGTCGAGTTCCTCGGAATGTCATACGCCGTTATTTTGCTGAACAGCGCATAGAACAGACCGCCCAGCATCCCGCGAACAATCCCGCCTTTCCGGTCCTGCTGAAGGCCGTAGACCGCGTCCGCTTTGGTTTTTTCGAGGTGCTCAAGCATCCCCTTCAGGATCTCCGGAGCTTCCTCAAGATCGCTATCGAGCAAAAACACGAGCTTCCCCGAGGAAAAACCGAGCCCCGTCATCACCGCTTTGTGCTGTCCAAAGTTTCGCGACAGGTCGACGACCTTGACCCTCGGATCCTTCGCATGCTCCTCGAGAATGATCTCCAGGGAATCGTCGGGCGAACCATCATTGACGTAGATCACTTCAAAATCCGCCGTTACAGACGCGGCCGCGAGAACCGCCCGGCGGTGAAATTCCCTGAGGTGGGAGGCCGAATTATAGAGCGTCGTAACGATCGAAAGTTCCATGTCGGAAACCTTTCCTGAAAAAGTTATGCTCCCGGGGCCGGGAAGTTCTCTCCAAAATGTTCAAGGGTGCTTTTCTAAAATCTCCGTCGCGTGCTGAACAACCTTCCGGACCTCTTTTTTCATGCCGATCCAGAACGGCAACCGGACCAGACGGGAGCTGAGATCGTCCGTGACCGGCAGATCGCCGTGCGCGCGGCCGAACTTCCGACCTGCCGGCGAAGAGTGGAGCGGGACATAGTGAAAGACACTGTGCATGCCCCTTCTGAACAATTCTTCTATGAAGTAAGTCCTCTGCGCGAGACTTTTCAGCAAAAGATAATACATATGGCCGCCATGTTGGCATTCCTCCGGAACAACAGGCCTCCTGATCCCTTCTTTTTCCAAAGGCAGGAAGCCGCGGTGATAGCCGTCCCAGATCTCCAGCCGCCGCTTTTTGATCGGTTCCACTTCCTGCATTTGAGCCCACAGAAAAGCCGCCGTGATCTCTCCCGGCAAAAAGGAAGACCCGAGGTCCACCCACGTGTATTTATCGACCTGTCCCCGGAAGAATTTTGTCCGGTTCGTCCCTTTTTCGCGGAGGATCTCGGCGCGTTCGATAAAACGCTCTTCGTTGATCAAAAGCGCGCCGCCTTCTCCCGAAATAATATTCTTCGTTTCGTGAAAACTGAGGGCGGCCAGATGTCCGAGGCTTCCCAGGGGTTTCCCTTTATAGGAACACGAGACGCCCTGCGCCGCGTCTTCGATGACGAAGAGCCGGTGACGCCGCGCGATCTCAAGGATCGGATCCATTGCGCAGGAAATTCCCCCGTAGTGCACGGCTACGATCGCTTTGGTCTTTCCCGTGATCGCCGCTTCGATCCTGCTCTCGTCGATGTTCATCGTGTCAGGACGGATATCCACAAAAACGGGAATGCCTCCGCGCAACACAAAGGCGTTTGCCGTCGAAACAAACGTGTAGGACGGCATAATCACCTCATCTCCCGGACGGATGTCCGCCAGGATAGCCGCCATTTCCAGCGCCGCGGTGCCGGAGTGCGTCAAAAGAGCTTTCCGGCAATGGAGGTTCTTTTCAAGCCACTGTTGGCAACGCCTCGTGAAATCCCCGTCCCCCGCCAGGCAAAGGTTCCTGTGCGCTTCCGCGATATAGCCAAGCTCCTTGCCCGTCATGTACGGCCGGTTAAAAGGGATCTCGCGCATTTTTTCCTTTTTTTGTTTGGATCTCTTCACGACACCGGCGCAAACGTTTTCATGTACCGCGTCGCGTTGGGTCCTTCATTAAAGATCAAGTCGAGAATGCTGACCTCGTGCGTAAAAGGACTGATGAGTTGATGATATTCCGGATAACCCGAATAGTCCATATAGGTCAGTCGAATGCCCGCCGCCGCAAAAAGTTCTTCCCGGAGATAATTTTTAGCCGCCGGCCCCGTAATGTATTCCCTGGTCCCGATCTTCGTACAGATCTCCACCAGCCGCGCCGAAGGGTCGCTTTCTTTCAGGTCATAATCGCCTGAACTTGATAGGACCGTCTTGACCCCCAAAATGTCATTAATGACGGTTATGAGCTTCAGGTTGATCGGGCTTAAGTATTCCTCCCGGAAGTCCCGATAGACCTTTTCGAAAAGATCCCGGTATTGCTTGAAGAAAGGCGCTTTAGCATAGGCCTGGGAGAGGGTCTTCCAGTGTTTCTTGGCCCAAAAAGGATCGGCCACTTTGGTGTCCTTGATCTTTTGATCAAGATGGGCCTGAATGACGGGAATGGTGATCCATTGAACGCCAACGGCAGTAACGATCTTGTTGCGGTTCCTCCAGTCGTTTTTCGTGTACTGAACGTCGTCGTACACCACGAAATGATCGGCCCTCCGAACCATGTCGAAGTACCCCTTCCAGGGGATGTAGTTGGATTGGATCACAACCGTTTTTGACATCTGGGTATTCTAGCCCGCGAAACCGTTTTTTTTAAAGGAATAATACTCCGGAATGAAAAATCACGGACAGAAAAAAAGAGCCTTCACAAGAGCTGCCCAACAGGCCGACGGCTTACACAAAGGATCCCGCCAACTTGTTCCCGCCTGAGACGACCACCCGGGTCCTACCGTCAAAAAACGGCACTTCGGCAGATAACCTTGGGGTGAGGCTCAGGTTTTTTTCAATTTTTCGAGAGCTTCCCACCGTTCATACATTTGGGCGAGCCCTGCAGAAAGGGCCTCCGCTTGCAGTTGAACGCGTGAGATCTCTTGCGGGTCTTTTTGATAAAATCCCGGCTCTGCCATCCTCTGATAGAGTTTCTCCTGTTCAGCCTCAGCGGCCTCGATCTTCTTGAGAAGCGTTGCCAACTCACGCTGTTCTTTCGCGGAAAAAGCCGGCGAAACCGGTGACGCCTGAACCCCGGAACCTTTCGAGGCGACCGGAGTTTTAGAGGCTCCCGCGGCGGGCCGCACGACACGCTGGCTCAACCAGTCGTCATACCCTCCCGGATATTCCCGGACCACTCCGTCAGCTTCAATGGCCATCGTAGAGGTAACTACATTATTCAGGAACGAGCGGTCGTGGCTGACCAAAAGGACCGTCCCCGGATATTCCACAAGAAGCTCTTCCAGAAGCTCCAGCGTTTCCACGTCCAGATCGTTGGTAGGCTCGTCCATAACTAACAGGTTCGCGGGTTTGGTGAAAAGTTTCGCGAGAAAAAGACGGTTGCGCTCTCCTCCCGAAAGAACCTTCACCGGGGTCCTGGCGCGATCCGGCGAAAACAAGAAGTCCTGGAGGTACCCGATAATGTTCCTCGGTTTTCCGTTCACCATGACGGTATCGCCGGATTCGCACACATTTTTCGCAACCGTCTGTTCTTCATCAAGTTGTTCCCGGAGCTGGTCATAATACGCGACCTGAAGCCCCGTCCCGAGATGAAGGGTCCCTTTTTGCGGCTCGATCTGCCCGAGCAGGAGCCGCAGCAGCGTCGTCTTTCCGCACCCGTTCGGACCGATCACCCCGATCTTGTCCCCTCGCATGATCTTGGTCGTGAAATCCCGGATCAGGATCTTCCCGTTGTAGCCGTGGGTCACATGATGCACTCTGGCGACCAGATGCCCGGAGGACGCAAGAGCCTGCGCTTTCATTTTCACCGTGCCCATCGCCCGCCTCTCGGCACGTTTTTTTTCTCTCAGCCGTTGCAGCGCCACCACCCGCCCCTGATTCCGGGTCCGCCTGGCTTTGATCCCCTGCCGGATCCAGATCTCTTCCTGCTCCAGTTTCTTTTCGAAACGCGCGCGTTCGGCTTCTTCCGCGTCGAGCGCCATCTGCTTGCGCTCAAGAAAGGTCGGGTAATCGCACGCCCAGCTAAAAATCCTTCCCCGGTCAAGCTCCACGATCCGCGTCGCCAGATGCGTCATAAAAGTCCGGTCATGCGTCACAAAAAAAAGTGTACCGGAATATCCTTTAAGGAATGCTTCGAGCCACTCGATCGCCTCGATGTCCAGATGATTGGTCGGTTCATCGAGGAGGAGGACCTCCGGCTTAAGCACAAGCGCCCGGGCGAGGAGCGCCCGCTTTTTTTGTCCCCCGGATAATTTTTCAAATTGGCTTTCCGGATCGAGCTTCACACGGGCGATCACCTCTTCGACCTCGCGGTTCATCTCCCAGGCCTGCGTGTGGTCCATTTCGGACTGCAGATCGCCGAGCTGTTTCATGAGCTGCTCGGAATATTCCGTCTGGAGGCGGTGGCTAACATGGTGATAATCGCTCAGGAGCTTTACGCGGTCCCCCAGCCCCGAAAGAACGAGATCGAAGACGTTCCCCGAAATTCCTGCCGGGACTTCCTGCGGCAAATGCGTCACACGAATCCCTCGCTGGTAAACGACCAGCCCGGAATCCGTCTTGAGCGTTCCGGCCATCACTTTCATCAGGGTGGTTTTGCCCGCCCCGTTCCGGCCAAGCAGCGCGACGCGCTCCCCCGGCTCAAGCTGGAGGTCCATGTGATCAAAAAGGGGCGGCCCTCCGTAAGCGAGCGTGATGTCCTGTAGGCTGATCAATGCCATGGGTTGGTTTCCTTTTTTATAAAATTCAGATCTCGAGGCATTCGCCGTCCGCAAGGCAACGAACCCTGTTCCCGAAATGCTCGCGGAAGTCTTCCGGATGAACGGTGTGGATCGGGACAAGCGCATCCGGATCGACGGCCTTCGCAAACCTTTTAAGGTCGGGAAGGATCGCTAAACCGCTCGCGTGCATTTCCTTGAGCGCGATATCATGCCGGTCCAAAAAAGCCTGCGTCCTCTCAAAAGAGGGTTCCATCGTATACTGGTTCCAGACGAAGTAAAAAAGTGCTGACCCTTTCGGGATCCCCACAGCCTCGAACTCGTGCGCGGCGCTGTCGCGGAACATCACAAAAGCTTTCCGGGCGGCCCGCTGCAAAGCGCTCGTGCCGATCTCATAAGGCCTCCAGCGCTCATACCAGTGCCGCAGGTGCCGTTCCGCAAGCTTCTTCATAAAATGATTCGTAAAAAGCACCTTCACGTCCTTAAATCCGTTCGTCGGCACCGGCAGGTCTTTACGATCGAGCTCGCAAAGAACGTTCGCGGCATAAAGATCGAGAACAAAGATCGCGCCGCATCTTTTAGCCGCCTTGTAAAAAGTCACGAGCCGATCGACGTGTTGTCCAGAACAAATGAAAAGTTTCATGCCGTCACATACGCGGGCCGCGCTCGCGATCTCAAGCTCGAGTTTCTCTTCGGTCGGCGTGTCCTCCGTCCTGCCGGCCCGTCACGGTCCCTTCCATCAAGAGAACGTTTACGCCTGAAACCGGCTCGCCGACAAACCTCTCCAGAAGTGATTTTTTTCGGCCCTGCCCCCGGAAATCCCCGGCATAAAAAACTTTTTTTCCTTCCGCCTCTACGAGAAACGCCATCGCCCCGTACGCGGAAGGATCGACCGGGAAAGGCGTGACCTTCATATCTCCGATTTCGACAGGCGCGCTTCGGTCTTCCAGCAGGACCTTCTTCTCATAAAGCCCCGGTCTGTCTCCGAGGAACACCTCCGCGGCTTTCAGCATCGGCTCGGCATCCGCCCCAAGATAAAGCGGAACGTCCCTCCGGATATACTGAAACAGGCCGTAGTGATCCTGGTGAGAATGGGATAACAGAACCGCATCGACCGGCTTTTCGTCCCCCAGCCCCCAATACAAACCGGAAACGTGCGGCAAAATACCCTCCCGGACCAGCTCGGGAACGGTTTTTCCGTGGAGGGAAAAATTCTTGTGCCTCTTTTTTTGATCGCGTGGATCGGTCGCCCGCGTCACGAGGTCGATGATGATCCGGGCATGCTCCGTAAAAAGCTCAACGCACGTCCCGCCGACCTCATGCGTGCCCCGGTGAATGATAAGCTGCATGGCCTGAAAGCTGTCCCTTTCTTATTCGCTAAAATCCCACTCGACGATCCTGAAGCAGTCCGGGGCGATCCCCAGATTGATCGCGGCTTCCAGCCATTCGAGCTGGATATTTTTCAGAACCTCTCCGATGCGGTGCCGGGATTCAATGAACCGGGTCTGCCCCTGGGCATCCCACACAAGCACGTCCCAGCAGCCGTTAAAATTTCCGGCCTTTTTTTTAATCGCGTTAAAAAGTTCCTGCTGGGCCGGCGGCAAAGAGATCGGCTCCCGATAGGCCGGAAGGTCGGGCCTGAATTTTCTCCGGTAGGTATCGACCCAAACGCCCTGCCATCCGTCGGCTTCCCATAAACGAAGGATCGCAAGCTCGGGAAAAGACGGCTTCCCGTCGAGATCGATCACAGGTTTACCGCCATAAGTATCGCGCGGGGTGATGCCGGTCCACGGTTTGAGCCGGAGAAAACATTTTCCGATCTCCACGCACTTCCCGGAAGAAAGCTGGATCTTTTCTGTCGTTTCGACGTTCACGCGTTCCCTTTTTCCCGGTCCTGTTTTCCGGTTTTACACGCATCCCCGCGACAACAACAACCGGGCATCAATGTTTTAAAGATGATGACGACACCAAGCGCCGTCAGGGCGATGGCAGACCAAGATGATTGCCACCAGGCAAACACGATCACAAGTGCTCCTACGAGCACGGTGCAACAGCAAGGCTTTGGTTTTGCTTCTTTTTGTTCGTCCACGGTGCGCCTCCTTCGTTGGTTTCGGTGTGCCGTTCTGCCGCTTCAGAATTCGGAATGTGCGGGAATTATAGCAAATCCCGGCGCCCGCTATGCAGAGATCGTTCTCAGGACAGGGCTTGGAGAGCCGTCAGAAGGACCCGGATGTCTTGGGAAGTATGCGAGGCCGATACAGTAATACGAAGCCGGGCCTTGCCTTTGGGGACGGTCGGAAAACGAACGGCCGGAATAAAAAGTCCTTCGGATAAAAGTTTCTCGAAAGCGACAAGCGCTTTTTTCTCATCGCCAAGAATGACCGGAAGAATGGCGGACTCCGCCGGCCCGGCAACGAACCCTCCGGCCTTCAACCCTGACTCAACCGCGCGGATATTCTCCCAGAGCTTTTGCCGGATCGCGGGTTCTTCTTCGATCACGCAGAAGGCTTCGCGCGCAGCCTCGCAAAGGACCGGGGGTAGCGCTGTCGCAAAAATAAAAGGACGGGCGAGATTTACAAGATAGTCTGTCAGGATCTTGTCCGCAGCGACAAATCCGCCCAGGCCACCGACCGCCTTCGAAAGCGTTCCCATAATGATGTCGATCCCGGGCGAAAAGCCTTCCGTCGCGCCGCGACCGTTCGCCCCGAGAACGCCGGTGCCGTGTGCGTCATCGACCATAAGCAGCGCGCCGTATTTTTCCTTCAGTCTCACCAGCTCCTTCAGGTCCGCAAGGTCCCCATCCATGCTAAAAACGGTTTCGGTCACAAGGATCTTCCGCCGCGCGCCGTTGTGCGTCTTCAGAATCTCTTCGCATTTTTTGTAGTTCTTGTGGGGAAAAACCCGAAGCTCCGTTTTCGCAAGACGTGCTCCGTCGACTAGCGAAGCGTGACAAAGTTTGTCCATAATGACGACGTCTTTTTCACCGGCAAATGCCGTCAAGATGCCGAGGTTGGCGAGAAAGCCGGTCGCAAAAACAAGCGCGCTCTCTTTGCCTTTGAATTGCGCGATCTTTTCCTCAAGCGCCCGGTGAACGGTAGAGGTCCCGGAAATAAGACGCGCGGCGCCGGCACCGACGCCATATTCTTCAAGGGCCTTTTGCGCCGCTTTTACGACGCGGGGATGGCGGCTCAGCCCGAGGTAATCGTTCCCGCAAAAAAGCAGGAGTTCGCGCCCGTCAAACGAGGCCCGCGTCCCTTCATGATCTTCCAGGACGCGGAGCTTGCGATAAAGATTTTGCGCCGCGAGATTTTCGAGTTCCTTCTGAAAGGTTTTCAGCATTCCGCTCCTTTTTGCCGCTTGTTCTAACGCGCGGGTCGTGCCCGGATTAAATTTTTCGAAAAGCGATGGCTTTGACCTGCCCGCCGAATCCCAAAGAAATCTTCACGGCGGTGCGGACCGAATGCTCCCGCATCTTCCTGGGCGTGTAATCCAGATCGCACTGGGGATCTTTTTCCTCGAGACCCACGGTCGGGGGAATAAAGCCCTCTTGCATCGCGAGCAAGGTCGCGATGATCTCAACGGCCCCCGTCGCGCCGAGCATATGACCGGTCATCCCTTTGGTCGAACTCATCGGGATCCTGTACGCGCCTTTTCCGAAAGCTTCTTTGATCTCGAGCGTTTCGTAAAGATCGCCCTGCTTTGTCCCGGTGCCGTGAAGACTAATGTAATCGATCTCTTTCGGGGTAAGGCTCGCCCTTTCCATCAAAACCTTAAGCGTATAAGACAGGGCGTGGTCTTTCAGATCGAAATGGATCGGGTGCGTCACGTCCTGCCCCTGTGCCGATTCAAGGATCTCGCCGTAAATCCTTATCCCGCGAGCCTTTGCGCTCTCCAGCGTCTCGAGAAAAAGAACGCCCGCGCCATCGCCGACCAGAAAACCGTCGCGCCTTTTGTCAAAAGGACGGATCACGTTCTTTGCGAGAGCCTTCATATTATAATAACCGGCAAGCATCAGCGGCGTGATCGAGGCGTCCGTCGCGCCCGCAAGGCAATACTCCGCGGCCCCCTCCGAAACCACGCGAAACCCCGCGATCAGGGCCGCGGCCCCGGTCGCGCACGCCGCGACATAGCAACGGGCCGGTCCCCGGATCTTCATGCGCCGGGCGATCCACTGGTCCGCAAAATTCGGGACCGCGCTCGTGTACATCCTCGCGCCCATGATCGCGCTGGGATGCCGGAGAAACCGCTCTTGGAACCGGTCGAGGGTACATACGCCCCCTTTGGAGGAGCTCACGGAAAGACCGACCGAGTAGGGATCAACGGAGGTTAGATCAAAATGCGCGTCAGCAACCGCTTGCTCCGCCGCATCGACCGCGTACTGGATAAGGGGGTCGAGAAGATGCGTGCCATGCCTTTTAGGATTGAAATTCTTAACGCGGAAAACGGGCGGAAGCTTGCGCCCGTCGATCACCGGAAAGCCTTCGGAATCTTTTCCGCAAGTCCCCTTCTTGAGGTTCTCCCGAAAGGTCGCGAGATCGTTCCCGATCGGCGAAATCACTCCCATTCCGGTGATAACAACACGCCGTTTCATAAGCACTGTATGTCTCCGTTCACTTGAAGCGGGTAAAGGGGTCCGATTCTACCTTATAGGGGACGCGATTCAAAATGAAAGACTTGCCCCGTCACCTGGCGCATCAGATCCGACGACAGATAGACAAGAAAGTCCGCCACTTCTTCGGGATCGGAAAAACTTTTCAGCGGGCTCATTTCCAGATTCTTCTGCAGGATCTCTTCCGGAATCGCGGCGGTCATGGACGATTTCATGAATCCCGGATTTACGGCGTTCACGAGAATTTTTTTCCGCCCGAGCTCCTTGGCAAGGCTCTTCGTCATCGCGATTAACCCGCCCTTGGACGCTGCGTAATTCGCCGCCCCGTAAAGGCCCGAGAGACCGGCCCGGCTCACGATCGTAAAGATCTTGCTCGGCGTCTTCCTTAAAAGAGCGGGCAAAAGTTGTTTGGTAAGATAAAAAGGGGCTTTGAGATTCACGGTCATGACGCGGTCCCATTCTTTTTCCGGCATTTTTTCAATCAAAAAATCGGAGGTCATGGCGGCATTGTGGATAAGAACGTCGAGCCGTTCGTTCTTTGCTTTGAATGCACCAGCAAATTCGTCCATGGTTTTTGCGCTGGAAAAATCCACCATGCTTCCGCGCGCGCCAAGGAGCTCCAGTTGGCGGGCCGTTTCTTCATCGGCGAAATAGGTAAAAAAAACATGGGCGCCATGCTGAACGGCTTTCCGGACAAAGGCCTGCCCGAGACGGCTCGTTCCGCCGGTGATAAGGATCGTTTTATCTTTAAGGAAAGATTCCAAGGTTCAGCAGGTCGCCGGGGAAGTTCCGGCTTCGGCACAGCAAAGGTGCGCGGACTCGATAACGGGGGCGTTATAGCCGCAGCGCTTCAGCATTTCGATGTCTTCGCGAAGCGGGTTGCCGCCTGTCGTAAGATAGCCGCCGACCACAAGACCGTTGGCGCCACCGCGCAAGGCTTTTTCCTGAAAATAAAGTCCGAGATTCAGTTCACGACCTCCGGCAAGCTTGATGTTCGCTTGGGGGTGAATAAAACGGAAAACGGCGACTGCCTTGACGACTTCGGCCGGGTCGATCGGAAGACGCCCCTCAAGTGGCGTTCCGGGGCGCGGGTTGAGAATGTTGACCGGGAGGCAGTGGAGCTCGTATTTTTTCAGCTCGAGGGCGAATTGCACGCGATCTTCCCACGTCTCTCCCATCCCGAGGATCCCGCCGGAACAAAGCTCCACGCCGTTCTCACGTAAAAAATCCAACGTTTCGGCGCGTTTGTCATACGTATGCGTCGACACGATCTCCGGATAAAACTCACGCGAGCATTGTAAGTTGTGATTGAAACGACGCATCCCCGCGTCCCGCAGCAGACGAATCTGGTCCGCGGTAAGGTTGCCGAGCGACCCGTCAAGATAAAGCGACGTCTCCGCCTTCAGGAGCCGGAACGTTTCAAGAACTTGCGCAAACTCCGCATCGTTCAACGTCTCGCCGCTGGTCACCACGCAAAAACTCTGAATACCGTTCGTTTCACAGCGCTTCGCCTGCTCAAGGACCTCGCTCGGTTTCATCAGCGGGTAACGCTTGACGCCGGTTTTGTAATGAGACGACTGAGAGCAGAACCCGCAATCCTGGGAACAAAGATAGCTCTTCGCATTAACGAGGGAGCAGAGATCCGGTTTGGTGGAGCGGAAATGACACGTGATCGCGTGCGCAGACTCGAGAAGAAAATCGATTTGTTCGGGGTCCTCGAGGGTTATAAGCCGGACGGCCTCATGGTAAGCGATTGCGCCCCCGGAAAGAACCCTGTCCTTCAGTCCCTGGATAAAAGCCTTCATGGTCCGTTCAAGTCCCCCGGCGAATTATGCCTGGGCGAAAACTTCCCTCGCGACGATGCCGACCACGCCAAGCGCGACGGCGTTCTCGCCGAAAGCCGACGGAATGATCTTCACCTGAGTCGCAGCTTCTTCAACGGCCCATTCTTTGACCGTATTCTTGATCGAGTCAAGAAGCGGCGCGCCGCAATCCTCGATCCCGCCGCCGATCACAACAACTTCAGGGTTGAGAAGATTGACGATAAACGCTATTTTTTTGCCGAGATCCTGCCCCGCCTGTTCGACAACCTTAAGGGCCACGGCATCCTTTTCCTTCACGGCTTTCACGAGATCTTTGAACGCAAGCTTGTTGAGATCTCCCTGCACATAATCTTTCAAAACCGAGGCTTCGCCCTTTTCGACTTTCTCGCGGGCGTTCCGGACCATCCCGATGTCCGCTTCCCATCGCCCGAGCTGCGTCGCGATCTTAAAGGAATAGTCCTTGCTGGCGTGCGGACTCGTGATGCCAAGTTCCCCGGCGGCGCCGTTCGCCCCGCGGTAGATCTCCTCATTCATCAGGATACCGCACCCGACGCCGGAGAACATGTAAACCATATGGCGCACGTCGCGATCCAGACCAAGCCACTTTTCGCCCAGCACGGCCGCGTTCGCGTCGTTTTCGACGATCGTTGGAATGTTGAGACGCTTTTCGAAAGTGTCTTTGATGGAAGAGCACACCGAAATATCTTTGTCGCCGAGGCTTTGCGGCCAACGGATCGTACGGCCGCGTTCATCAATGATGCCCGGGACGCCGACCCCGACGCCGACGATCTTGGATTTGTCGATCTCGGCTTTTTCGATGATCTCCGCCGCAAGATCGACCATCTGCAGGATGACCTTCTCGGAATTCTCCGGAGCGCGTTCGCGTTTCACCTCGCTGATCACGTTGATCTCAAGGTCCACCAAAACGCCCACCATGCTCATCATATTGAGGCCAACGCCGACGATGTATCCGGCCTTGGGGTTGAGTTCCACGAGCACGGGCTTGCGTCCGCCGGTGGATTCATCCAGTTCGCCTTCGACAACAAGACCCTTCTTGATGTAATGATTCACGTAGTTGGACACCGTCACGATATTCAGTTCGGTAAGTTTTGAAATGTCGGTACGTGAAATAGGGCCGTTCTTGCGGACCACTTCGAGGATGCCAAGATTCTTTCTTTCCTTGTCGGTCAAAATGCGATCTTTGAGCATTTGCTTGATGATCATGGGGCGATTGCTCCTTTTTCCAAGGTTGGCTCTTGCTGTAACATTATTATTTACAGTGATATAAGCGCCACTACCGGCACCTATTTTAACTCGAAACAATGCTTTTTCAAACCATTAATTGAGCGGCGTTTGTACCACCTTTAAAGAACATTTTCGCTCTTTTTTGATCCTTAAAGCTTAACTGTAAAAATCTTCCTTCAGAAGATCTTTGGCTTTTTGCGCGATCGGGTCTTTATGAAAGATTTCTTGGATAATGCCTTTTTTTAAGTGATTGGCCAAGGCCAGCAGAATCATCCCTTGGTCGAGAGCAAGATACTGGCTGTCTACTCTTCCGCCCGGAAAAGAGATCGAATCATAAAACCCGTAGACCCCGTAAGCCTCAAACTTCAACAGCTCGCGAATATTTTTAATGGCGTCCTTCGGCAAAGTCTCAAGAGCGAGACATGCGGCGTACGGAGCGATCACTCCTTTGTCGGGGTACCCTTTCGCGCCGAGCTTTTTAACGCCATACTCGCCGTACTGCCATTGCCGGCCGCTCGCCGTAGCCGCAGGAGAGATTCCCCAAACAGGATACTTCTTTTCTTTAAGCGCGTAATCCCTATGAATCTCCGTCGCAATCCTGTTGTTGCGACCCAACCCCTTCGGCGCAAGCTTCCCCTCCTGGATCACAAGCGCCGGCATCAGGAACTCAAAAAGGGATCCTCCCCAGCTCGGAACGAACTTTTCCTTGCCGTTTTCATAATAACCTTGGAAATAATCGACGCCTTCGCGCTGAACCATTCTTCCCCTCGGCTTCTGGGTCTGCCAATCCCATGCGTCGGGCGCCGTCCGGTATAAATACCACCAGTGCTCACGCGGCAGATCCCCTTTCCCGATCCCAAAAAAGCTCATCGCCCGGGCCTCTGTCACGAGCATCCCATAATGGTAGGGCGCGGGGCTGTCGCGGGTTGTGTCATACCCCAGGACCAGGTGGTTGTTCTCCGGATCAAGAAATTCCTGAAAATGCATTTCATCAAGGAACCGCGACGCCTGCTTGGCGATCTCGCCCGGGAAAGCCTGCCGGGTCACCACAAAAGCAATGGCGAGCCACCCGTTGTCCACGCTTGAAACAAAATTATTCGTAACGTTCAGCCGCGTCGTTTCATAAAAGTTAAAGAAGAAGCCCTTCCACCGTTGGAGCTTCCCGAGCGTCGCAAAAACTTTTGCGACCCTTTCGGCGGCTTTTTCGTTCGAAATGATCCCGAGCTCTCTCGCGGCGACCGTGCCCATCAGATCCATCGCAATGTTCGTGGGAGAGGTGTACATGGCCGCGAGGGGGAAATCCCCCGTTTTGATGTGATCGACCACGAGATCGTTCTCCCGATTCGCGGCTTCTTCGAAATAACGCCAGGTGTCCCGCGCGATCACGGAAAGCATTTCGGAATCCTTTTTAGTCTCCAAAAGCTGTTTGCGCCGGCCGCTGTCGAAAACCACCCTCGGAAATCCTTTCAAATTGTCCTCCGTACTTTCAAACCCGACCTCCGGATGGCCAAAGAAAGCGATCTCGTCAAACCTGAGCTTCCCGACGGACCTTTTATTCCCGGCCGTGATCGTAATGTCCAGGTGGTCCAGTTGATCCAAGTCCAGGCCTCTGAAAGTCTCTATCGGTAAGATCGCGTCATTCCACTTCGGAGTTTCGAGACAAGCGCCCGTAATATCGCCGGCGACGGTTCGCCCAGACCAGTCGGTCAGAAAAATCTGAATGCGCCCGTCAAAAGGACCCGTGCCCGCCGGTTCGAGCTTGCATTTGACCGCGACAAAATGGGCGGCGCTCATATCGAGCCTCGCGAGCGGACTCGCGAGCGAGACCTGCTCCTGCTTTCTGAGGTTGAACCGGACCTCCAATGAATGCCCGGCCCTCATCCCGCGCGCGTCCTCTTTGCTTCTTTCGAGACGCACATTTCCCGCCTTCTCTCCCTCGAGAGTCCAGAGAGAACCGAAGCGGTTCTTTTTGTCCGGGGATGAAAAATCATCGATGACCTTGAATTGGGTCGAAATGATCAGCGGCTTGCCGGCGGGAACTGTTTGATAAACACGCTCCGCCTCAAGGGGCTGATCCTCTGGGGCAGGGCCGATCTGCTGGAGATAGATTTTTTTCTGTTCGCCGGGAGCTGCGGAAATTTGGGGAGGAGTCTGGCGGCGCGGCTTTTGAGCGGCAGTTCCCTCCCGGGCCGCGGCGCCTAAAACCGCCAACGTCATAAAAAAGAAAAAAGCGCCCCTCAGGTTTTTTACAAAACCCGGGGAGCGCTTTTTTTTCTCAGGCATGAGCCGCCTCTCAACCGAGCGTAACTTCGACCCGGTGGGTTCTCCCGTCGCGAAGATCGGGAATAAGATTCGCCTTCTGCTTCTTTCCGTCCACCAGGAGTTCTTTGACCCCTTGCCCGGCGCCCGCGGGATTTTTGACCTCGATCAGATAGGTCGTACCGCGGAAAAGACGTTTCATTTTAAATCCATTCCACTTTTTCGGGATCACCGGATCGACCAGCAGTCCGTTCGCGACAGGGCGAATGCCTAAAAGCCAATTCATCGCGACCACGGCGTACCACCCCGCAGAGCCGGTGTACCAGGTCCACCCGCCGCGCCCGTTGTTGGGAGAATCGGGTCCGTCCACATTTCCGGGCGTCACATAAGGCTCCGCGTAATAAAGGTCCGGCTCCATCCCCCGCAGCGCCGGGTTGAAGCTTTTATAAACCTGATAAGCTTGTTCTCCGTCGCGCATCATCGCTTCGGCCTGCACCGCCCAGGTTCCGGCATGCGTGTAAAGCCCGCCGTTCTCGCGAACGGACGGCGCATAACGGGTGATATAGCCGATCGAGGCATCGGTCTGGTTGTAACCAGGAGTCAAAAGCAGCGGCCCGTATTTTTTGTAGAGCCATTTCGCCGCAGAATCCATGGCGATGCGTGCGCGTTTTTCGTCCGCGGTCCCCATCATCACGGCCCAGGTCTGACAATTCAAAAAGATCTTGCCGGTCTCACATTTTTTGCTGCCGAGGGGACGCCCGTCATCGCGCGTGGCGCCGAGATACCATTCCCCGTCCCAACCGTGTTCATTAATGGCGCGCTTAAGAGATTCGGCCCGTTTCAGATATTCCGCAGCTTTTGCTTTGTCGCCCCGCTTTTCCATGAGCGGCGCGATGCGGTTCAGGATGCCGTAGAGAAAGTGCCCGAGCCAGATTGATTCGCCTTTCCATTTAATCCCGACATGACTCAAGCCATCGTTCCAATCGCACTCGCCCATCAGCGGCAACCCGCGCGGAGAAAACCGCGTCAGCGCTTTATCGACCGCTCGGAGAAGATGGTCGTAAAGCGGGCCGGAGGTGATTTTTTTCGCCGGATCCTTCGGGTCAGCAAGGAACTTCACATCGGTATCGAGAATGGACTCGTCCGCCGTCTCATCAAGATAATTCAGCGTGATGTAGTCGAGCCACAAAAGATCGTCGGAGCAGTTGGTGATCGCTCCCATGCCCGTCCCATGGTGCCACCAGTGGTACACCGTGCCGTCCGGGAATTGCTGCTCGGCGTGGAGAAGGATCTGCTTTTTCGCAAGCTCCGGACGCGTCGCGAAAAAGATCTGGCAGTCCTGAAGCTGGTCGCGAAACCCGTAGCCGCCGCTCGACTGGTAGTACGCGCATTTTCCCCAAATGCGCGCGGAAATCGCTTGGTATTTCATCCAGGTGTTCGTCATGAAATTGAGCGCCTCGTCCGGCGTTTCGACTTCGGTCGCCCGAACAAAGGAATCCCACAGCGACTTCACCTTGGAAAGCTCGAGCTCCGCAGCATTCGGCGACGAATACTTTTTAATGATCCGTTCGGCCTCTTCGCGCGTCCGGGTAGAACCCAACATAAAAACGATCGTCTTTGCTTCTTTTGGCGCAAGATCCACATCGATTTGAAGACTGGCGGAGGCGTCGCCCCATTTCCCCTCGGAATTGCGGCACTTCCCCTCCACGACCGCGGCGGGAGCATGCTGCTCGCCGTAACGGCCAAGAAACGCTTCCTTGTCGCCATCGTACGCGACAGGCTTGGGATACGCGGCGTGAAAACCTTGCAAAGGTTTCTCCACGGCGCCGGTCGAAATAAACCCGGGCACAAGCGGCGCGCGTTTGATCCCATGGATGCAACCGTTCTTGCGGTCGATCCAGGTTTCGATAAAGGTTTTCTGAAACTCACGGTGTGTATCGGTCCAGCTGCCGAGGCACCAGTCAAAATAAGTAAAAAGACTGATGCGCCGCTTCTTCCCGCTCTCGTTCCTTACGGTCACTTTCCAGACCTCGACCGGATCTTCGACGTCCACGAAAACAGTTTTCTCGAAACGGATCCCGTTCAGCTTTGAAGTCAGCACCGAATACCCCTGCCCGTGACGGACCTCAAAAAAATCATACTTGGGCGTGCACGGCTTCCAGGTCCCGGACCAGTAATCTCCGTTATCGCGATCGCGGAGATAAATGTACTTCCCCCAGTTGTCGCGGATCAGGTCTTGATCCCACCGCGTGATCCTGGAAAGGTTGGAGTTGTCGCGCCAGGAGAACCCGGAGCCGGTTTGCGATTCGATCATGCCGTAATCACCGTTGGAGATCACGTTCACCCACGGACGCGGCGTGTCAGGGCGCGTGATGACGAATTCCCGGCCGTCCGGCGTGAAGTACCCGTACTTGGAAGCGAATTTTTTTTCGACGTTGGCGTCCGCGGCCCGCGGCTCACGGTTGAGTGCTTTTCTTTTAGCTTTTATTTTCTTCGGCATGGATAAAAAAGTCCCTTTGTATGTGTTTTTGTCGTGGAAGAATCTTTTCGCGTTTACTGTTTTTGCTGCAGCTTTTCGTTGATCTTCGGCGCAAGTTCTTTCATCGCCTCAACCGCCGTTTTTTTCCCGTTAAAAACAAGATCCAACGCCGGGTTGATGAACTTCTCTTCTATTTCGCGCCACTCCGGATGGAAGGGGCTGAAGACCACGTGCTTGACCGCTTCGTTGAGCATCTTTTTGTTTGCAGGAGGCGCCGGATCTTTGGCAAAAGCGTCGCTTTCGGCAACGGACATCCGCGCCGGTTGCGCGAGGCCCCGTTTCGCGAATTGTTTTTGCCCTTCGGGCGCGGTCAACGCCTTGATCACTTCCCACGCTTCCTTTTTCCGTTTGGACGACCGCAGCAACGCATAGCCGGTCCCGCCGGTCCCGAACGCGCGGATCCCCTGATCGTTCTTCGGGAACATCACGACGTCCCACTGGAAATCATAATTGCGAAATTGCGGAGTTTCCCAGATCCCGGAAAGGAACATCGCGATCCGGCCATTGGTGAACATCTGATCCGCACCCATCCCGAAGTTCCGAAAAGCCACAGGCGTCGGCATCGCGTCATAGAGGTTGCTCAGATCCGCGTAGAACTGCAGGCCTGCGATCGACTTGGGATCGTCCAGAAGCGTTCTCTTCGGCTCCGCAACATTGTCGACGAGTCCGCCGCCGTTCCCGTAGATGAAATTCTGCCAAGCCCATCCGTAGAATCCGTACTGGGTCACGCGACCAGCATCGTCTTTCTTGGTCAATTGCCGGGCTAACCGTAAAAGATCGGCCCAGGTCCAGTCATCGGTCGGATAAGGAAGGCCTGCGGCGTCAAAAAGCTTTTTGTTGTAATAGACGCACGCAAACGGTGCGATGTCCCGCGGCGCGGCGTAAAGTTTCCCGCGATAAGCAAAGCGATTGATGACCGGCGGGAAAAAATCCGACTTGTTAAAACCTTCCGGGTCCGAGGTCACATACGGGGTCAGGTCTTCAAGGACTCCCTTGGTGGCAAACGTCACAAACTGGTCGACTTCGGTTGCGATGATGTCCGGCGCCGCGCCTCCGGCGATCCGCGTAAGGATCTTGCTGGCGTATCCGGTATAGGGGGTATGCTCAAATACGATCTTGATCTCGGGATGTTTTTTCTGCCACCCCGAAATGGATTCCGTGATAATGTCAATCTCTTCGGGGGTACCCCAAAAGCTGACCTTCACTTCCGTGGCGCCTTTGTTATCCTGCGCTTGGGAACCGCAGCCGGCCAAAATAAAGATCATAAAAAGAACAAAAAAACCCTTCGCCCAATCGTTTTTTACTGTCAACATTCGGAATTTCCTTTTTTTGAAAGGCCTTTACCGGAGCTGCTAGAGATTGTTCGTTCCCACAAAAATATACACGACAAAGTCCGTGGATTATAGCATGGTGCTTTTTGAAGTCAAAACTCCCTTTTGTTCTTACCCTCGTGAAAGGCCGACCTTCTGGAGCATACGGTCAAGATCATCCAAAGACGTGTAGTGAATTTCGATGCGCCCTTCTTTCTGGTTCTTCTTGGGGTAAATCTTGACCTGCGCACCGAGATGATGAACGAGCCGGTTTTCAAGATCGACGATCTCCGCGCTCAGATGCCGCGCGGTCTTCGCCTTCCTTTTATGAGCGTTGCTCCGCGTCACGATCAATTCCACCTGGCGAACCGAGAGATTCTCCTCGACGATTCTCTTGGCCATCTGCCTCTGATGTTCGGGCGTTAACATCCCGAGCAGCGCCCGGGCATGCCCTGCGGAAAGCTGCCCCGAAACCATGTACGCTTTAATTTCGTCGGGCAGGCGCAAAAGCCGGAGCGTGTTCGTAACTGTTGTGCGATTCTTCCCCACGCGTTTGGCGACCTCCTCCTGGGAGATCATCCGCTCTTCCACAAGCCTCTGATAAGCTTCCGCCTCTTCGAGAGGATTCAGGTCCTGTCGCTGAATGTTCTCGATCAACGCCCATTCGAGAAAATCCTCAGTGGCGATGTCTTTGACCACGGCCGGAACTGAGGCCAACCCGCATGCCTTAGCCGCGCGAAACCGTCGCTCGCCGCAAATAAGCCGGTATTGATTTTCCGCGGTGCGTTTGACGATGACCGGCTGGAGGATCCCTTTTTCGCGGATCGAGTTCGCTAACTCGTCAATGGCAACGGGGTCGAACACCTGGCGCGGCTGGTCCTCGTTCGGCAAAATGTGCTCGACTGAGATCATTTGAAATCCCGGTCCCGAAGAAGTCGCTTGAGCGACAACCGTTTCGGTTTTTGAAAAGGTTTGATCGAAATTTTCCTTCGACGGTTCCGGTATGACGGCTGCCATTTGTTCCTTGTAGCTATCCGGTATCAATGCACTTAATCCTTTACCAAGCGCTTTTTTCATAATCGTAACTCCTTATCTCTTAAAAGGTTATGCTTCAAGAATTTGTTTGGGCTGCCGGAACTTGTTCGCCAGTGCCTTCAGTTGCCGGAGCTTCCTGAACGACTGTTTTGGTTTCGCCGGAAAAAATCTTCCGGTCCTCTTCGGTTCCAAATCTCACCAAAAATTCTTTTGCCAAATCCACGTAACTTTTGGATCCGCGGCTACTGGGATCATAAATGACCGCCGGTTTCCCAAAACTAGGCGCTTCGGACAATTTCACCGACCGCGGCACCACGGTCTGGAAAACTTTTTCTTTAAAATAATTCCGGACCTCTTCGATCACCTGCTGCGTCAGATTGGTCCTGGCATCCGCCATCGTAAGAATGACACCCCCAAGCTCGAGGTCGCTGTGAAGGTTTTTCTTTACGAGTTGGTATGTATTGAGAAGCTGTCCGAGCCCCTCAAGAGCATAATACTCACATTGAAGAGGAATTACAACATAACTACTTGCAGTTAAAGCATTTATGCTCGTCAATCCCAAAGACGGCGGGCAGTCAAGAAAGATGTAATCATAATCTTTCTCAATTTTTTTAAGCTGATTCAAAAGAATGTATTCTCTTTTTTCTTGAGAAATCAGATGCATCTCCGCCCCAGCAAGATGCGCATTAGACGGAATAATTTTTAAATTCTCTATTGTTGTTACTTTAATACATGTGTTAGGGTCAGAGTTTTCCACAAGAAGTTGATATGCTGTGGATTCGTTTTCATTCTTCTCTATCCCAAGCCCGCTTGTAGCATTGCCTTGTGCATCAAGATCTATTAACAAAACCTTCTTTCCATTCATCGCCAAAACAGCTGCGATGTTTATTACTGACGTTGTTTTTCCAACGCCCCCTTTCTGATTAAAAAAAGAATATGTTTTCCCCATAGATCCTCCGGATGTTTCACGTGAAACGTTGGCTTATATAATATATGACATCGACAACAACTGCGGATATTTTACATGCCTTTTTTCGTCTTGCAACTTAAAAGTTTGCGGAAACATCTAAAAGAATCTTATGTAAATAGGCGTTTCTAGACAGAAAAAAACAATCTTTGTCTGTCCTTGAATTCATCCCGCAGGAGAACAATCTATGCGATTTTGAAGAATCAAATCCGGAAGAAACTTTGCCCGCGATTTTTTCCAAGGAGCAATGAAAGACTGTCCCATAAAAAATTCGCGCCATAGTACATTAAAATCTATCTTAAATCGAAACGTAAGGATTCGTTCTAATGTTTCACGTGGAACGTAAGAAATATGAATCTTCGCAACAGTTTCTATATAAACGATTTGATCTCTTACATAATAAGACTATGACGATTCATATTCTCATTTTTTATATAGAGTTACAGTAAAATAGACTTGCGCTAAGAAAAGACACTTCTTTAGCTTCACGCAAGCGTTATAGTATTGTTTTTTCTTGGAGGTTAAATCTTGGAAGGATTTTTTCTTCGCGCTTCTTTTTCAATATGAACAGCGAGGAGGGAAAGATCGCAGGAAGAAATGCCGGGTATTCGTGCAGCTTGACCGATTGATTCCGGTTTTATTTTCTTGAGCTTTTCGCGAGCCTCCCGACTAACGCTTGCCAAGCTTTCGTAGTTCGTGTCCTCTGGGATCTTCCGTTTTTCGAGCTTTTTAAATTGTGCGACTTCGGATTTTTGACGCGCAATATAGCCTTCGTATTTGATCTCTGTTTCAAGCTTATGAATTTCTTCATCATTTAAATTGCTAGAGTGTAAACCGTTTTCTATCAATGCTTTATAAGTTACATCCGGACGTTTTAAATATTGATACAACGTGTCTCCAAGAAACCGTTTTGCTTTCAGTTTTTCCACATCGTCGGCAATGTTTTTTATGCTCCGCTGATAAACTCCGTAAACCTCTTTTGTAATGATGCCAAATTGGTATCCGTACTCCATTAATCGCTCATCCGCATTATCCTGACGAAGCAACAGCCGGAACTCGGCGCGGGACGTGAACATCCGGTACGGCTCGTTAGTCCCGCACGTTACCAAATCGTCAATCATCACCGCAATATACGCCTCCGTCCGATCCAAAACAAATTCGGCTTCGCCGCGAAGTTTCCGGACAAGATTAAGGCCGGCCATCAGGCCTTGAGCTGCGGCTTCCTCGTAACCGGACGTGCAATTAATCTGGCCCGCGAAAAAAAGATTCCGGATCTTTTTCGTTTCAAGCGTGTGTTTAAGCTGGGTCGGCGGCGCGGCGTCATACTCGATCGCGTAGCCGAACTTCAGTATCTCGGCGCTCTCGAGCCCGGGGATCTGGTGAAGCGCGGCGTCCTGCACGTCTTTCGGGAGCGACGTCGGAAATCCGTTCATATAGATCTCGTCGGTATCACGTCCCTCCGGTTCAAGATAGATCTGGTGACTTTTTTTGTCCGGGAACTTGACCACTTTGTCTTCGACCGAGGGGCAATAACGCGGTCCTATTCCGACGATCCTTCCGGCGTAAAGCGGGGAGCGGTGCAAATTGTTCCGGATAATCTCGTGCACCTTCTCATTCGTGTGCGTCAGATAACACGGCCATTGTTCGATAACAATTTTTTTTGTGCGGTAAGAAAACGGCGGGGGAGGCTCGTCGCCCTTTTGTTCTTCCAAATGCTCCCAGCGGATGCTTTGCTTGCGGAGGCGCGGAGGTGTGCCGGTTTTGAAGCGGACGAGTTCGATCCCGTTTTCGCGCAAAGATCCCGAAAGTCCGACCGCGGGAGGTTCGTCACGCCGGCCGCCGGGATAATGTTCTTCACCAACGTGGATTAGGCCGTGAAGAAATGTTCCCGTGGTCAACACCACATGCTCCCCATAAAATTCTTCGCCTTCTTTCGTCCGGACCCCGCGGCATTTCCCGTTTTCGACAATGAGCCCGACCACCTGCCCTTGTTTCAGAGTAAGGTTTTTTTCGGACTCGAGAACGCGCTTCATATAAAGCTCGTACTGCTTTTTGTCCGCTTGCGCCCGCGGCGCCCAAACTGCGGGACCTTTGGACCGGTTAAGCATGCGGAACTGGATTCCGGTCGCGTCCGTCGCGAGACCCATCTCGCCGCCCAGCGCGTCGATCTCGCGGACAATGTGTCCTTTCGCGAGACCGCCGATCGCGGGATTGCAGGACATGCGGGCAATGGCATTGACATCCATTGTCACGACGAGAACGGGAAAGCCCGCGCGGGCAACGGCAAGGGACGCTTCAACGCCGGCGTGGCCGGCGCCGACAACAATCGCGGAGTATGGTTGGGTGGAGTTCATAGTCGTTCAACGGTCGGCGCGCAACACAAAGACCTTTTTCGTTGACCGTTGTCCGCCGTGCGTTTCTGGGGGGTTATTGATCCTCGTGGTGCAGGACAACAACGATCCGGTTGATGAAAACCTGCTGGATGATCGAAAACATGTTCTGGAGCGTCCAGTAAAGCGTCAAACCCGACGGCATGTTGTAGCAGATAACCCCGAAAAAGATCGGCATGAAATTCATGATCCTTTGTTGCTCGGGGCTTGAGCCGGGCTGTTGCGGCATGAGTCTCTGGTACCAGACCTGCGACGCAGCCATCAAAACCGGCAACACGTTCACCGTGTTCCATCCGAGAAGGGGGACCGTGAACGGAAGAGCCATCAACTTGTCCGGAGCGGAAAGGTCCGTGATCCAGCCGATAAAGGGCGCTCCGTGCAGCTCAATAGCTTCCGGCAACAGCCGGAACATTGCGATAAACACGGGGATCTGGATCAACATCGGAAGACAGCCCATCGCGGGATTGACTTTGTTCCGCCGATAAAGGGCCATGATCTCCTGCTGTGCCTTGGCCGGGTCTTTCTTGTGGTGTTCCTGGATGGCTTTTTGTTTCGGCGCAAGGGCCTGCATTTTTTTCATCGACGAGTAGCTTAAGTGCGTGAGCGGCGCAAAAACGAGCTTGATAAGGAGCGTCAGGATCACAAGCGCCCATCCGAAGTTGTGCGTGTACCTGAAGAAAAATTTCAGGACAAGCAGGATCCAGGTCTTGAACGGTCCAAAAAATCCGCGGGAAAAAACATTTTCAAACCCGGCGCCAAAAGATTTCAGCGTTTCATACCGCTGCGGCCCGGCATAGATCAGAACCTTTTGCTCCGCCGCTCCTCCGGCAGGAACAGCGACCGGCTCGAGAATGAATTTCGCGAACAGGTTTTTCTCATCCGCTCTCGCGCTGCCGTCCACGATCTTTCCGTCCGGCTTCACGAGAAGCGCAAAATACTTTTTAATGAGCCCCGCCCAGGCGGTTCCCGCGGGGAACGCGTATCCTTTTTTCTTCAATTTCCCGAGGTCCGCAATGTTTGTTTTGTCGGTATAGGCAACGGCGTCATAATACCCGTAATGTTTTTGATATCCTTCTTGATACGCCATGCCGTATCCGATCTCGATAGGAATATTTTTTTCTTTTTCGGTGAGATTTTTGATCCGGACCAAAAGGTCAATGACGGGCCTGTCTTCGTGCATTGTATAGGTTTTGAAAATCTGGTATTCTCCGGGAAGCTCGTAAGAAAATTCGATTACTTCGCCGCGAACGCCCTTGCGGACCATTTTAAAGATGGTTTGCGAAAGATTCGCCTTTTCGTGCAACACGTTCACGCCGAAGATCCCGGCCGCGCGCAGATCGCCGTCAAAAAAGTCCGTCCTCGTCAACGCTTCTCGGCCATGTTCCCCGAGAAACGAAAGTCTCGTCACGGTCCCGCCTAGTGTAGAAAATTCTATTTTATACAAGGGGCTTTCAACGAGAACGGTCGCCGGCGCAGGAGCCTGAGAAAAAACTTTGTCGGCAACCGGCGCGAGCGTTTCCGTTTTTACCGTCGGCTTGTAGGCCGGCGCGACCGAAACCTGTTCCTGCCTGGGTTGCATCGCCTTATAGGCTTCGGGAAAAAACCATTTGACCGCGTAAGGGTATAAAACAACGATCAGAACCGCGAGAAAAATAGCTTTGATAGAGTTCTTGTCCATGAAAGCTCCTCAGTTAACGGGGTCGTATCCGCCCGGGTGAAAAGGATGGCATTTGAAAAGCCGTTTTACGGCAAGCCATCCTCCGGCAAAAGACCCTCTTTGTTGAATGGCTTCCTCGGCGTACACGGAACAGCTTGGAGAAAAACGGCAGCAGGGGCCTGCCAGCGGAGCGAGACATGCCCGGTAAAAACGGATGAAGAGTAAAAGAAGATGCTTCAAGCCCACGCTCCTGCTTTTTTAAAAAGCCCGATAAGTTCTTTTTCCAGAGCTTCAAAGGAAGGCTTTTGTTTCCCGGACCTCGTCTTAACGAAACAGGCGACCCCTTCTTTAAGAGAAGTCTGATGCTCCCGGAAGATCTCGCGGATCCGCCGTTTCAGAATGTTCCGGCCCGTTGCTTTCGTACAAGTGCTTCGTCCCACCGCGATGCCGATCATAGGCAGCGCGCGCGTCGAGGCTTGCCCGGTCAACTCCTGCGGTCCCACCCACAAAAAACAGAACGCCCCTCTTGCAAAAATCCCTTTTTCGACAAGGTTTTTGAAGGCCGTCTGTCTGCGAATGCGCTGATCCGCTTTTAACCGTTTGGTTTGTGCCAACAGTTAGACTTGGGTCAGTTTTTTCCTGCCCTTTTTCCGTCGACGCGCGAGAACTTTACGTCCTCCCTGGGTCGCCGTCCGGGCAAGAAAACCGTGCTTGGAGCGCCGTTTTCTCTTGGAAGGTTGATAGGTTCTTTTCATGAGGCGTGGATTATAGTGAAATTCATTCTGAATATCCAGAAATTTGTTTTGTGATCGAAGAAAAGTTTTCGCCTTCGCTTGTCCGCGTTTTTCGCGAGAATATTTTAAAAAAGATTCTTAAACATTCTGGACAAAAATATTTTTTGGGGTAAAATGCACTCCTGTTTTCGCTCTCCAGGTTTTCAGCATGCCGGGAGGGCGGTTTTTTGATGATTTTCAGGTTGTTGAAAACATGTTGATACCTTTTGTATCTAATTTCCACAAAAACAAGCTTTCATGAATAAAGTTATTAAAAGTATTTAGTCTGTTCCTCTTTATAACCTGTTGAAAACTCACCTAAAGCTTTCTCTTTTATGAGTTTAGATGTTTCGTCGACAAATAATGTTCTCCCGGCAGAGGTTTGGAAGAAAATTTGCTCTATTTTATCCAAAGAGCTGAGCGAGCGTTCGTTCAAAACCTGGTTTGATCCCGTGGCATTGCTCTCTGTGGCCGGAGACTCTTTGACTCTGCGCGTTCCTGACAATTACTACGGAAAATGGTTAGAAGATCATTATCAAAACCTTATTTCTTCAGCCGCAGAAGAAGTCCTTGGACATCCGGTTAAAATTCTCTATCAAGTTGTAGAACCTCCTAAAGCGGCCCCGTCGCTGCCTGCGCCTTCACCTATACGGGAAAGTGAAGGCTTTGTGGTAGGACTGAACAAGAGTTACACCTTCGACGACTTTGTGATCGGACCGGGAAACCGTTTTGCTCACGCTGCTGCAGTCGCTGTAAGTGAAGCCCCGGCAAAGCATTACAATCCTCTTTTTGTTTACGGCCCGACTGGCCTCGGGAAAACCCATCTTCTTCAATCCATCGCGCATGAAACCCGGCGGCGGCATCCCAACTTTAAGATCCTGTACATATCCAGTGAAAATTTTACGAATCAATTAATCACCGCGATACAAACGCGCTCGACCCAGCAATTCCGCGCAAAATATCGTTCTTTAGATCTTCTTCTTATAGATGATGTCCACTTTATCGCCGGAAGAGATTCTACCCAGGAAGAGTTTTTTAATACTTTCAATGCTCTCTACGATGCTCATAAACAGATCGTTGTAACGAGCGACCGCCCTCCTAAGGAGATCCCCGAGATGGAGGAGCGTCTTGTTTCGAGGTTTGGTTGGGGGCTCGTCACAGATATTCAGCCCCCGGATTTTGAAACCCGGGTGGCGATTCTTAAGAAAAAAATGGAGCGGGAAACCGTTGTCGTACCTGATGATGTGGCTTATTTCATTGCGGGTAAGATTAAGTCTAATATTCGGGAATTGGAAGGTGCCTTGATCCGTGTGGTGGCGTATTGCACCCTCACAAACTCCACCATGGATATTAAACTCGCGCAGGAGGTTTTAAAGGATTCTTTTAAGGAGGAAGCTCAAAAATTCTCCATTGAGGGCATTCAGAAGGTGGTGGCGGATTATTTCAATGTAAAGGTTTCTGACCTCCGCTCAAAAAAACGGACTCTTTCTATAGTTAAGCCGCGACAAATTGCCATGTACCTAGTTCGGGAATTAACGGGACATTCTCTTCCAGAGATCGGGGAGTTTTTTGGCGGGAAAGATCATACCACCGTGCTTCATTCATGTAATAAAATTGCTAAAGAAAAAGACTTAGATGTTGGTTTAAGGTTGGTGTTAGATAAACTAACCGCTCTGTTGAAAAAAGAAGGGTAGTTATCCACAAGAATTTTTTTTGTAAGTGTTTTTTTTTAAATAAGTTGTGTTATTATCCACAAATCCACAGGGATTATTACTAAGGTTACTATTTTTCTTAATATAGAATAAAAGCAAAAGGAGTCTAGTATGGAAATTAAGATTCTAAAAAGTGAGTTGCTTAAAAAGATCGCTTTAGGCGTGAATGTTGCCGCCTCTAAGCCTAGCGCTCTTCCTATACTGAATAACCTTCTCCTTGAAACACAAAAAGGAGGAAAATTAAAAATTATCGCCACTGATATGGAGGTGGGGATATCAACAATTGCAACCGTGGAGGTTATTCAAGAAGGGAATATTACAGTCCCTGCTAGAAAATTTCATGAGATTGTTAAGGAACTCCCTGAAGGAGATGTGGAGATTTCCGTTACCAAAAACAACACCATTAATATTAAAGCTGGTAAATCTTTTTTTAAAATAATGGGGTTAGGAAAAGAAGAGTACCCCAAACTCCCAGAATTTTCCCTTAACGATGCGGTGGAAGTGGAACAATCTGTTATTAAAGAAAGTCTTTCATTGACATCTTTTGCGATCTCTCATGATGAGACGCGCTATGTGTTAAATGGCGTATTAATCTCCTTTCAAGGAAACAATATCCGTTTTGTGGCAACAGATGGGCGGCGTCTTGCTTTTTTTAAAAAAGAAACCAAACAAAAAACAGCGAAAAATATTGATATGATTGTCCCATCAAAAACCATCCACGAACTTTTAAAGCTTTTAGAGTGGGAAGGGACTGTTAAAATTATCCACACGCAAAATAAAGTCATCTTCTCTTTAGGGGATACTTTTTTAACCTCAAGTTTGATAGAAGGGAATTTTCCTAATTATGAACAGGTGATTCCCAAGGAAGAAAAAACACAAGTGGTCGCGAACCGTGAAGAGTTTTTACAGGCGGTCCGCCGCGCGGCGCTTTTAACTTCTCCTGAGGCGCCAGCGCTTAAGTTTGATTTTATAAAAAATAAAATCATTGTTTCCGCCAAAACGCCCAATATGGGAGAAGCGAAAGAGGAGCTCCCCGCGGAATTTCAAGGAAATGAGGTTGCGATTGGTTTTAATCCGGGATATTTTCTCGATGTTCTTAAAAATTTAACTGAAGAAAAAATTACGATTTCGCTTAATGAGGCGGATAAACCCGGACTAGTGAAAGGGCGCGACGGATATTTGTACGTTATTATGCCGATGCAGCTCAATTAATTTTCAGGAAAGCCGATAAAAAAAGCGGCTTATTTTAATGGATGATATCAAATCGATCCTTCCTTCCGTGTTTAAGAGTATGGAGGATCCGGAGAAGCAAAGAAGAAGCCTGTTGATCAGGGAATGGCCGAGCATCGCAGGCGCCAAACTAGCAAAACACACCAAACCGCAGCTTTCTTCCAAAGGCGTTCTGTTCGTCCGAGTGAACGAATCGGTGCTCGCTTTTGAGATCAGTCAAAAATATCGGCAGTCACTTCTGAAGCGGGCGCAGGCGGTGTTGGGAGAAGAAGCGGTCATCGACGTTAAGGTTTTTGTGGGGTCATAAAGAGGATTATGGCAAAAGAAGACAAAGAAAAGAAGGACCCGTCCGGCGGGAAGTACGACGCGACAAAAATCCAGGTACTCGAGGGCGTTGACGCGGTCCGGAAGCGTCCCGCGATGTATATTGGCGACACCACCCTTCGCGGGCTGCACCACCTCGTCTACGAAGTGGTCGACAACTCCATCGATGAAGCGCTGGCGGGATATGCCTCGCGCGTTGATGTCGTGATCAACGCGGACGGTAGCTGCACCGTGCTCGACGACGGCCGCGGCATACCCGTGGACATGCACAAAACCCAGAAGAAATCCGCGCTTGAAGTCGTCATGACCACTCTCCACGCTGGCGGTAAATTCGACAACAAGGCTTATCGTGTCTCCGGCGGGTTGCACGGCGTCGGCGTCTCTTGTACGAACGCTCTTTCCGAATGGTGTGAAGTCGAAGTCCGCCGCGACGGAAAAGCTTGGCATCAAAGATATGAGCGCGGCCGCCCGGCGTCCAAGGTTATTGAAAAGGGAAAAACCAAAGAGCGCGGAACAACCGTTTCTTTCATGCCGGATAAGGAAATCTTCGAAAAAACCGAGCTTAGTTTCGACACCCTTTCAAACCGCCTCCGCGAACTTGCGTTTCTCAACAAAGGGATCCGTATCACGATCCGCGACGACCGCGACAAAAAAGACATCAAAGAACATATCTTCCTTTACAAGGGCGGCATTTCGGAATTCATTCAATACATCAATCGTTCCAAGAACGCGCTCCACAAAAAGATCTTCTATGTCGACAAGACCAAAGACGAGGTCGAGGTCGAGGCGGCTTTTCAGTATAACGACAGCTACGGCGAAGACGTTTTTTCTTTCGCTAACAACATCAACACCGTCGAGGGCGGCACCCACATGAGCGGTTTTAAGACCGCCATTACGCGCGCCACCAATCAATACGCCAAAAGCAAAAACCTTCTCAAAGACATGGATGCCGGGTTAACCGGGACCGATCTTACCGAGGGACTTGCGGCGGTCATTAGCGTCAAAGTGCCGCGGCCGCAGTTTGAAGGACAGACCAAGACCAAACTCGGGAACGGTGAAGTTGAAGGTATCGTTTATTCCGTGATCTATGAAGGATTGAGTGCGTTTTTTGAAGAGAATCCGCCGGTCGCCAACAAGATCGTTGAAAAAGCCGCGCTTGCTTACCGCGCGCGCGAAGCCGCGAGAAAAGCTCGCGAGCTGACCCGCCGCAAAGGAGCGCTGGATTCCGCGTCGCTGCCGGGCAAGCTGGCCGATTGCTCTGACGACGATCCCGCCAACAGCGAGATTTATTTGGTTGAGGGAGATTCCGCCGGAGGCTCGGCGAAACAGGGGCGGGACCGCCGGTTCCAGGCGATTCTTCCGCTGAAGGGAAAGATCTTGAACGTTGAAAAGGCCCGCATCGACAAGATCCTCTCGAACGAGGAGATCCGGACCATCATTACCGCGATCGGCGCGGGGATCGAGGAAGAATTCAACCTCGAAAAACTCCGTTATTACAAGATCATCCTCATGTGCGACGCCGACGTGGACGGCAGCCACATCCGGACGCTTCTGCTCACCTTTTTTTACCGGAAGATGAAAAAACTCATCGAAGGCGGGCACGTTTATATTGCCCAACCGCCGCTTTACAAAATGAAGCGGGGCAAAGAAGAGCAGTATGTTCAAACCGAAGAACAAATGAACAATCTTTTGCTGAATTTCGGGCTGGAAGGCGCGGTGCTCAAGAAAAGCGGCGCTAAAGGAACGATCGAAGGGAAAAATTTTCGCGAACTGATGGACCTCGTTCAGGCCATGACCGATCTTGAAAGGTCTCTCGCCCGGAAAGGGATCCTCTGGCATCGGTTCATGGAAGCGCACGACAAGAAAAAAGGATTCCCTCTTTTTCTCGTAAGAGCACTGGACAAGAATGAAGAGATTTTCTTTTACACCGAAAAAGAAGTCGAAGACCACGTCAAAGAACTCGGGAGACAGCGAGAGCTGAAAGCCAAAGAAGAGGCGAAAGCCGCCAAGGCCGAGGCAAAAGAAAAAGAGAAAGAAAAGGCCAAAAAAGACGGAAAGAAACCCGCCAAAAAAGGGCCGGAACCCGAAGAATCCGAGGAAGAGGCCGTTGATACGCGTCCGCTCCACGAGCTGATCGAGATCTTCGAGGCGAAAGAGTTCGAGAAGGCCAGAAAGCGTCTCGAAAAGTACGGATTCGACTTCTCGGATTTCGAGGCCGGAGAGGAAACCGGCTTTGAGCTTACGGTGGAAAAAGAAACGATGGAAGTCAAAGCGCTGCGCAACGTTCTCGAGCACATCAAGAAGAACGGGAAGGATGGCATGACGCTCCAACGCTACAAAGGCCTCGGGGAAATGAACCCTGAGCAGCTTTGGGAAACGACCATGAATCCCGAGACCCGGACGGTTTTGAAAGTGACATTGGATGACGCCGTGGCGGCGGATGAGATCTTTACCGTACTGATGGGCGATGCCGTCGAACCCCGCCGCGCTTTTATCGAACGGCACGCAAAAGCCGTCAGGAATCTGGACGTTTAAGGAAGAAAAATGGCAGACGAGCAACCGCAAAAAAATTTGTACGCGATGAATGAAAAAGTGATCCCCCGGCCGATCGAGGAGGAGATGAAGGATTCCTACATCGATTACTCGATGTCGGTGATCGTGGGACGCGCGCTTCCGGACGTCCGGGACGGGTTGAAGCCCGTGCACCGGCGCATTCTTTTCGCGATGAACGACCTCGGACTTGTCCACAGCAAGCCGTACAAGAAATCCGCGCGTATCGTCGGCGAAGTGCTCGGCAAATATCATCCCCATGGCGATACCGCTGTCTACGATACCATGGTCCGCATGGCGCAGGACTTTTCGCTCCGGTACCCTCTTGTCGAAGGGCAGGGGAACTTCGGATCCATTGACGGCGACAGCGCGGCGGCCATGCGTTATACCGAGGCCCGGCTCGCGTCGATCAGCAACGAATTGCTCGACGACATCGACAAAGACACCGTTGATTTCGCGCCGAACTTTGACGAGTCTCTCACTGAGCCTTCCATTCTTCCCGCGAAGATCCCGACACTCCTAGTGAATGGTTCCACGGGTATCGCCGTGGGCATGGCGACGAACATTCCGCCGCACAACATGACCGAGGTCGTGAAGGCGCTGATCGCGACGGTTGAAAACCCGGACATTACGATCAAAGAGCTTACCAAGATTGTGACCGGACCGGATTTTCCCACTGGCGGGCTTATCATCGGCCGGGAAGGGATCAAGAAGGCCTACGAAACCGGACGCGGGCAGATCATCATGCGCGCGAAGGCGGCGGTCGAAACCTCACGGAACAAAAAAGACGCGATCGTTATCACGGAAATCCCTTACCAGGTCAACAAAACCTCACTGATCGAATCCATTGTCCGCCTTGTGGAGGATAAAAAAATCGAAGGGGTCGCGGACATCCGAGACGAATCGGACCGCGACGGAATGCGCCTGGTGATCGAGCTGAAAAAGGACGCAATTCAGCAAGTCGTGCTGAACAACCTTTACAAGCATACGCAGTTGCAATCCTCGTTTGGCGTGATCATGTTGACGCTGGTGGACGGCCAGCCCCGCGTTCTCACGCTGAAGCAGATGATCGAAAAATTCATCGATTTTCGCGTCGAGGTTATCTTGCGACGGACCCGGTTCGAACTTGATAAGGCCGAAAAACGCGCCCACATCCTTGAAGGTTACAAAATAGCGATCTCAAACATCGACAAGGTGATCAAGATCATCCGTACGTCCAAGAGCCCGGAGATTGCGAAAGAAACCTTGATGAAGTCCCTTAAGCTCTCGGAGATCCAGGCGAAGGCCATCCTTGAGTTGCAGCTCCAGCGGCTTACTCAGCTTGAGCGGTTGAAGATCGACGAAGAATATCTTGAGCTTATTAAAAAGATCGAATATTACCAGTCGGTTCTCAAGAGCCGCCGGAAGGTGCTCGACATTATCCGGGAAGAAGCCCAGGAGATCCTCAAGAAGTACGGGGACGAGCGCCGGACGAAGATCGTTGCCGCGGAAGGAGACATCGACATCGAAGATCTGATCGCGGAAGAAGACGTGTTGATCACGATCTCGCACGCCGGCTACATCAAGCGGATCCCTGTTTCCATGTACCGCCGGCAGAATCGCGGCGGGAGCGGCGTGACCGGCGCAGGGGTGCGCGACGACGAGGATTTCATGGAACATATGTTCATGGCATCGACGCATGATTTCATCCTGTTCTTCACGAACCAGGGGCGAGTTTACTGGCGCAAAGCCTATGATATCCCGCAATCTTCCCGGCAGGCCAAGGGGAAAGCGATCGTCAACTTCCTCTCGCTAACCCAAAATGAACAGGTTTCCGGATTTTTGCAGGTCAAAGAGTTTGATGATAAACGTTTTGTGGTGATGGTCACCGCGAAGGGGGTCATCAAGAAAACGAACCTGATCGAATATTCCCGTCCACGGTCTTCCGGCATTAACGCGATCACGCTCCGCGACAAGGACGAATTGGTGTCTTGCAAAATCACTTCCGGCAAAGACGAGATCTTTATTGCGACGCGAGACGGCAAGGCCATCCGTTTTAAAGAAGACAATGTCCGCGAGATGGGCCGGAACGCCAGCGGCGTGCGCGGTGTGAACCTTGCAAAAGGCGACGAAGTGATCGCTGCCGAGATCGTGGATCCCAAAGCCACAGCGCTCACGGTCACGCAAAACGGTTTCGGAAAGAAGACGTTGTTTTCCCAGTACCGGATCCAGTCTCGCGGCGGCAAAGGGATCATCAACGTCAAGGTTTCGGAGAAGAACGGAAAAGTTGTGAACGTTCTGACCGTCGCCGAAGAAGACGAGATCATTATCGTGACTACCGGCGGGATGGTGGTACGCTGCCCCGTCAGCCAGATCCGCACTTCCGGCCGGAACGCCGTGGGCGTGCGCGTCATGCGGCTTAAGGAGAAGGACAAGATCGCTTCCGCCACTCGCGTTGTTGCCAAGGACGAAGAAAACGGGGCCGATGCCCAACAGTTAGATCTCCTGGAAGAGAAGAAAACAAAAAAGTAGCCCGACAAGAACCTTTTCCCGCCCCCGGCGGAGCAGAAGGACGGAAGAAGAATCATGCTCGACCTTAAACTGATCCGCGAAAACCCCGAAGCCGTCCAGCGAGGCCTCGCCTCCAAGGGCGTCTCCCTAGACCTTCAACCCCTGATTAAACTGGACGCTGAGCGTCGCGCTATGCTTAAGGACGTTGAGGAACTAAAGGCTAGAAGGAATACGGCTAATAATGAGATCGCGCGACTCAAAAAACAGGGGAAGTCCGCAGAAACCGTAATACTTGAAATGAAGACAACATCCCAAAAAATATCAGAAATAGACCAGAAAGTGGGAGAAAAAGCTGTAGAAATAGAGAAAAAAATGCTTATGATCCCAAATGTTCCGCTTAGCGATGTTCCTGTAGCTAAAGGCGCCGAGGGAAACAAAGTTGTCAGGACTTGGGGCGAACCGAGGACGTTCGAGTACAAGCTTAAGGACCACCTGGACTTGGCGACCGGCCTTGGGTGGTTGTCCATGGATCGGGGAAGCAAGATCACCGGAGCGGGATTTCCGGTTTATTTTGGCAAGGGGGCAAAGCTCGAGCGGGCGCTTATCAGCTTTATGCTGGATCTGCATGTCAAAAAGCACGGCTACACGGAAGTTTGGCCGCCGTCCATTGTGAACCGGGCCTCTATGCGCGGGACAGGGCAGCTTCCCAAGATGGAGCAGGATATGTATAAGCTAGGGGACGACGACCAAGGGAGCGGCGATTTTTTCCTGATCCCGACGGCGGAAGTGCCCATCACCAATTTGTTAAGAGATGAGCTTCTCGAGGAAAAAGATTTGCCGGTCAAGTATACCGGCTACACGCCTTGTTTCCGGAAGGAGGCAGGTTCCTACGGGAAAGATACGCGCGGACTTTCTCGCGTTCATCAGTTCGACAAGGTGGAGATGGTTAAATTTGTGAAACCGGAAACGTCCGGCCAGGAACTCGAAGCCCTCGTTCGTGACGCGGAAGAAGTTCTTCAGGCGCTGGAACTTCCCTACCGGGTCCTTTTGCTTGGAACGGGGGACATGAGCTTTGCGGCCGCGAAGTGTTACGACCTGGAAGCCTGGGCGCCTGCCACGAAAAAGTGGTTTGAGGTCTCAAGCTGCAGTGTGTTCACGGATTTTCAGGCGCGGCGGCTGAATCTTCGTTACCGGAACGCGCAGACCCAAAAACCGGAATTCGTCCATACGCTGAACGGATCGGGCCTTGCCCTTGCGCGGATCGTCCTTTGTCTTCTTGAAAACTTCCAGACCAAGGACGGGCAGGTCGAATTTCCCAAGGCGCTTCAGCCGTATCTGGCCTGACCCGCGAAGTTCCTTTCTTGACCATTCTCGGAAGAAAACATACACTTTAGCGCGTTTTTATAATTCAGAGGGCTGCGAGCCTTTGGGAGCGGACGGTGAACAGAACCGTTGCTCTCAAGAGAGGAGCCCGGATTAGTTTGTGGAGAGGTCGCATAGCCCGGTTTAGTGCGGCGGTTTGCTAAACCGCTGTGGCACGAAAGTGCCACCGGGGGTTCAAATCCCCCCCTCTCCGTTTTGCTTGTGCAAAACGACGGCATCGTGGCGGGCCAAAGAAGCCCGCTTACGATGACCGCCGCCTGATGCTCGGAATAAACGATTTTTTTTGGAGAGGTCGCATAGCCTGGTCTAGTGCGCTCGCCTGGAAAGCGGGTAGGCCCAAAAGGCCTCGCGAGTTCGAATCTCGCCCTCTCCGTTTTGCTTGTGCAAAACGACGATATCGTGACGGACCAAAGATGTCCGTCTACGATAATCGCCGCAAGCTTCGGGGCGAGATGAGAAGGGAGCCCTGATTTAAAACAGGACGCGATGTCCTGTTTTAAGGGCGGGTGGCCTACCGTACCTGCCGCTGTTTGGCAGGGGAGGAGCCGAATCTCGCCCTCTCCGTTTTGCTTGTGCAAAACGACGATATCGTGACGGAGCAAGGATCTCCGTCTACGATAATCGCCGCAGGCTTCGGGGCGAGATGAGAAGGGAGCCCTGATTTGAAACAGGACGTGATGTCCTGTTTTAAGGGCGGGTGGCCTACCGGATCTGCCGTTGTCTGGCAGAGGAGGAGCCGAATCTCGCCCTCTCCGTTTTGCTTGTGCAAAACGACGATATCGTGACGGAGCAAAGATCTCCGTCTACGATAATCGCCGCCGTTTTTTTGCCCGAATTTTCCGTCGCGTTGATCCCCCCTGGCCCCAACCCTCGTAGACTTCGCTTTTATTTCCCTAAATTCTCCATAAGTCTTTCCTGAATATTCGGTTAGGCTTTGCCGATAAATAGCCGGATACTCCAAACGGGAGAAGTGTCTTTAGAGCCTCTCCCCAACCCGTTTCGGGGGGTTTTTTTGAAAAGAACGTTCGGAGACAAAAGAGAATGATGCCGGGAGGTGCAGGAGCAAAAAGGGGCTTATTTTTTTGCTGTGGCGTGATTTTTCTAACCCTTGCTTTTCTTCTCGGGACGGGTACGGCTCTTTTTGCGCAGGAAGACAATCCCCCTGAACGGGCATCTGCTGAAAAAAAAGAGAAAGCGATGCAAGAAAGCATTCTCCAGGCGGCACAAAAGAGCACCGAAACAAGCGCCGGAGAGAAAAAAAATGCGGCGGGAGGCCTGACGGAAAAGGCGGCCACTGAAGCGCCCGCCAAGGAAGAGGAGGCGCCTTTTTTTATCGCGGAGAATATCCGCTGGGGAGGAGGCGAAGACAAGGCCTTTCTGGAAATTGTCGGGGAGGAGGAGGTTCTTCCCGCCGGTACGGTCGATGCGGGTCCGGACGGGCTCAGTCTCCGGTGGCGTCCTTCCAAGCCCCTGGTGATCAAAATGAAAAAAAATAATCCCGTAGATTCTACGCTTCTTCAGCAGGTCCTTTTCCGGGAAAATCCAACGCTTACGAAAAAATTCGCGCTTGAGGCGCCTTATTACGTGCTCGACGAAATCGTCTTGAGCTTTGGGGCGCCGGTTTCTTACAACGTCATGCAGGATGGCAACTGGTTTTCCCTCGAAATTTTGCCTCAAAAAGCAGAGGAGCCGGAAGCCTCAGAGGTGCAGGAGGGCCGTAAGGCGGAGGAGATCCCGATGCCCGAGACGACCTCTCCCGCAGATATCTTGGGAAGTTTCTTTGAAGCCAAAGAACTTTATGAAGCCTATGTCTTGGGAGGCGGGCGTGGCATGGCGGATCTTTTTAAGAAAGCGCGCGGCGGTAAAAAAGTTTCGGCGGGGTTTTTCGACGGCTCCGAGGGTTTTCCCAAGGACATGAAGCCCGTTTTCAAAGAAGCTTATCCAAGGTTTGGGACGCCGGAGTATTGGAAGAGGCACATTCGGGCTGTTGCGAGGCAGACCTTCGGATATTCGTCCGATTTTGACGGGACCTACGGCTCGTGGGGAGGGACCTCGGTCAAAGACCGCGCATTCACGATGCAGCCAGATCTTGACGTGATGTATAACGGTCTGGGGTTTGGTAAGCCTTTCTATGGCTCGCGAAAACCGACAGGATCTCTTGACCTGGGTTACAAAGGAGGGAAGATTTTTCCCGTTTCAGAAAAGCTCGGATTCGGCGACGGATTGCGTTCGCAAACGGTCACCTGGGGCGGCAATTACCGTCCTAACAAGCGGTACGCGTTCTCGAGCCAGAACACGATCAGGCTTTTTGGCGGGAAAACGCTTACTCGGTCCTCCCGAGGAGACATCATACGGAGTTTTCGCAAGGGCTACCGGCTAACTAATGCCGGGGGATTTAATTACCGGCTTACGAAGAGGATCCTCTGGAAAAACGGCGTAGGGCTGGAACGGACTTTATCAGACGCCAACGACGGAAGATCCCGGGACCTTTCGGCTTTTTTGACGACGGGGGTCGAACAATCTTTCTCCAAGAGACTGCAGGGGGAAACAGTGTACAGCTACCGGCATCTTTACTACGATAAAGAACCTTACCGGAAACCCATCCCTTATACCAAGGCCAAGGATATTCATTCCCTAAGCGAGGATTTAAGATATAAAATATCCAACCGGTGTTTTTTGAACGGCGGTCCGGAATTTTATATCATCGACAGCGATATTTTTAAGTTCGGAGGTCATGCCAGGTTAAGATATCAGTGGCGGCCGCAGGACCAGGCGCAGGCGGAATATGACAACGGAGTCGTCCAAGACGGATCCGGAAAGATTGCCGGCGGCTTGACGACTCGGGGCGGGAACAGTTCGAGCATTGTCGTATCGAGGTTTGAAAGGGTCCGGCTGAGCTATTGGCACGCGATTGGTGCCGGGGTGAACCCCAGAACGAAATTGGCTTTTTCGGCTGAGTACCGGAGAAATGTTCCGCTGAGCGGCGTTTACGGACAGCAGATCACCAATGACGACGGATTTAATCTGCAAGCTTCCTGGATCCGGAAGCTGCGGGGAGGGCTGACCTGGCTTGAGCTGACCTACCGTTTTTCGACGTATCGGTCCAAGGCTGCAGATTCTCGCGGAACGACCGATCTTTCTATACATGAGCATGCTGTCTTTTTTGTCATCAGGAACTATTTTGGAGAATGGGGGGAAGTGACATGAGCATCAAAAAAATCGTTGGTTGGGGGATGGTTCTGATTTTGAGCTTTTGTTTCACTGCTGCGGCGCAGGAGAGCCCCCAAGGGAAAGAATCCCCCGGGGAGCAGCAGCCTTTCGTGGAACGGCAGATCCGTCCCGGAGACACACTTAAGATCAGCATTTGGAAATATAGCGATCTGAACGCCAATCTTGTTGTGGGGCCGGATGGGTATGTCAGCTATCTCTATCTGGGGAACATCCTGGTGGCGGGCAAAACCGTCGAACAGTTGCGGCAGATCATTGCGGAAAAACTGGACCAGAAGTATGTGGCGAATCCAAAGGTGGACATCCAGCTCGAAACACAACTCCCAACGATCTTTGTGGTTGGCGAAGTCGTCAAGCCGGGAAGCTATCCTTATCAACCGGGCCTTGACCCGCTCAAGGCTGTGGCGCTGGCCGGCGGTTTTACGGATTTTGCGTCGTTCAGAGCCGTGGTTATCCGGCAAGACCCAAGCGGCAAGGACATTCAGATCAAGGCGGATCTCAAAAAGCTTATGAGCGCGGCTGCGGACCGTGAAAAATATCTTCTTCAGCCCGGAGATATGGTGGTCGTCAAACGGAGCTGGTTTTGAACTATTTTCGCAAAAGGTTTAAGCGGTTCAGTAAAAAGAAAACGGAGCTCCTCGTTGTCATTATCTGCGCCGTGATGCTGGCCTTGTTTGTCGGGGTCAAGACCGTCCGGCATAGGACGCCAAGCGACGTTAAAGATCCGTCGCTGGTCCTTCGTGCCATGAAAGACGCGAATTGCGTCGGGGATGTTTGGGGACTTGATATTTATCTTGGGAGAAAGAATGAGGAGCTTCTCAGCCAATCCTTTCCCAAAGAAAAAACCTTGATGGTGGGGCTTTTTGCCGAAACGATCTTGAGGTCGGCACCGTGGGAGAGGTCCGTTGAGGATCTGAAATATGCTTTTTGTATCCTCAGACAAGAAAAAATCCGCCGTCTTTCGGAAGCTACGGTTTTTTTGATCCAGATAAAAGAACAGCTAAGGAACTTCGGGGAGAAGGGGGATGTTCTTGCGCCTAAGGACGCTCTAATCCTGAAGGCTTTGCGCGAAGAAGAAAAAACGGTTTCTTCCGAAGAGATGGAAAAGCGGTATCAGGAAGTCCTTTGGAAAGCTGACAGCGAAGAGGTGAAGGCGCGACTTTTGGTCCGGGAGACCTACCTCAAGGAGAAGCTTTTCGCTCCGGGACACAAAAGAAAGATCCAGGAGCTTAAACGCTACGCCAAAAAAGGAAGCCTTCCTTTTTATCTTGCCATCACCGCGCGTGAAATTGAGAAGGGGCCGCTGTTGCAAAGAGATCTTTTAGGGGCGGGCAGGAAACAGCGTCAGCTGCGCGAAGGAGAGGTGGCCCTTTTAGAATATCAGAAAGCGCTTGAAAAGTTGGCTGCCGGAGATGCCGCGGGATTTGTTGAAAAGGCGGAAACGATGGCAAGCGCGTACGACAAGAAGGACTTTGCTCCGGTGCTTCTTTACCAGGCGTGGAGCGTATCAAAAAACGATCTTGGTGATTTCATGCACGCACAAAAGCTTCTCGAAAAGCTTAAGAAGGAGTACCCCGTTTCTGATTGGGCTTATCCCGAAAAAACCCCGGGTTATCTGGATCAGAAGCCCTGTCATTGGGCCAGACGGAGCCGAGGCATCGGGAAGTTTCTGCTTCCTTTGAACGCTCTGAGAGGGCCCGCGAAAAGGATGACGGCCGAGATGTTATCGAGAATAAACGCTATTTCAAAAGAACTGTCCCCCGGGATGACTCGCGAGCTAGTTCTGGATGAAAAGACCTTCCAAGACGGGTTGGGCGATTTTTTTTCATCGGCAGTCCATAGAACCTTGCAGGGGTGGCAGGTTAATTTTTACGAGCAGGGGGTCCGGTTTTTTTTGGGCGTAAGGATCGGTTTTTTTGATGTTGTTTTTTTAGGCTGTGGCGACTTAGAGCCGGGAGATACCGGAACCTCCGAACCGATGAAGCTTAAGCTTAAGGAAATCCGGTTTCAGGGGATCGCTGTCCCGCGGGCTTTTTTGCTGCAGATTGAAGAAGATTTTAAGAAAGCCGTAGAACAAGAAGAGGATCCCTTATGGCTGGTTGAAGCGAGGTACTGGGAAGGGGGCGCCAAGATCGTTTTTCACAAAGGGCCCCCCAGGGCGGCCAGCGAAGGCGCGGGCGAAATTTTAGAAGCTCAAACGACGAGGCAATAGATCTATGCTTAATAATGCTGAAAGGGTTCCGCAGGAAGCGTTTGACCCGGAAGAGGCTTTTTTAAAGAGGGTTTACCGTGATTTTTGGGACGGCCTGCGCCGGCAAAAGGTTTGGATCTTTGCCTATTGCGTGCTTGTGGTGTTGACGGGCAGCATTCTGACCGCGCGTCAACCGTCCTATTATCGCGCCACAGCGGTGCTTCTGATCGATTCGGATGTGGTTCAGGACCCCGCCGAGCAGCGCAGCCTCAGCAATCTGGAGCTTCAGGCGACGATTATTCAGAGCCCGGAAGTCATCGATCGCGTTATTGAAAAAGCCAACCTGCTCGCAGATCCCGTTTTTTCTGACGGTCACAACCCTCGCGACACTTTTTCGGAATTTCTCGAAGTAGAAACGGACAAGGTCAATAAAACGATCAAGGTGCATTTTTTAGATACGCGACCCGCCGTTGCCACGCTGATCGCGAATCAGGTCTCCCAGGCCTATCTTTACGAAAAGGTCACGAGGACTTCCGGCATTAACGTAGAGTCCATAGAGTCTTTTAAGGCCCAGGTGGCCCAGGAAATGGAAAAGCTGAACAAGGTGAAAACCAGGATTGCCGAGCTTAACAAACAGTACCCGGAGTTTGGGAGCGAAGGCGTTATAGGCGAGCAGATCAAGTTTCTCAACAGCGAATATATCCGCATGGACGCCAAGGCGCTGCAGCTTCGCTCTACGATTGCCGAACTGGAACTTTTGATCCAGACCGGGGGGTCGATCGAGAACCAGCCCTTTTTCGTCGAACATCCCCGCGTTAAAGAAAAGCTTTCCAAGATTCGCGAAGCGGAGCTGGCCGTCCTGGAGCAAGAGCAGGAGTACAGGGGAATGCACCCGTTGGTTTTAAAAGCAAAGGCGCGCTTGAAGGCGCTTCAGGATTCTCTCGAAGAAGAAAAAACCCAGGTTGTGGTAGAGCTTCGCGCCGACCTCAAAACGGCGGAAGCGACCACCCAAAAAATCCGCGAAAATATGATGGAGCTTCAAACGAAGGAAAAGGAGCTGACACCTCAAAAACTTCTTTTTAAGGAGTTGCTTACCGAAGAAGCTTCAATTACGGAAACCATCCGTCTCCTGAACGCTCAGATTTCCAAAGCCTCTGTTGCCGCGAGCTTTAAACAGTCCGGAATCGAGATTCTTTCTTACGCAACGGTCCCTCAGGAGCCATTCAGGCCCAATAAGCCGAAAAACATTCTTCTCTCGTTCCTTTTCTCGATCCTTTCGAGCTTTGGTTTTGTTTTTTTGCGCTGCTACTTCGACCGGACGTTCAGGACGGAGGAAGATATCGAACAACTTCTTATGAAGCCTTTTCTGGGCCACCTGCCGTTCGTCCGCGTGCCGAAAGGGTTTGTCCTGCCGCATTTCCGGAATGAGAAAGAAAGCGTTTATTTCTCGAATTTCCTGCGGCTGATCTGCGCGAACATCTCCTTTCTTGTTTCAGGGAAGGGGAAAATGTCGCTTCTTATCACGGGGTCTAAGCCGGAGGAAGGGAAAAGTTTCGTGGCCTATCACGTGGCGCATACGTTTGCGCAAGAAGGAAAGAAAACCATTCTTGTCGATGTCGATTTTTGCCGGAGCGCCCTTTCCTTCTATTTCTCGGACTTGGCGGAGCAGCCGGGCCTTCATGATTACCTCATGGGCTCGGTCGAAGCTGATGCGATCATCGCAACAACCGGGCAACCCGGCCTTTTCCTTATCCGGTCGCAAGAAGCTCAGTTCAGCGCGCCGCATGCGTTGCGTTCCGACCGGATGAAAGAATTGGTGCACAAGCTTAAACAGGATTTCGACGTCGTTCTTTTCGACACGCCGCCGGTTCTGGCGATCAATGATGCCGTTGCATTGGGCGAGCTCGTTGATATGCGCATTCTCGTAATTGAGTGGGGCAAAACCCCGCGCGATGTGGTTCAGCGGGCCCTTAAAAAGATCGCCCCGTCAAACCTTGTCTTTGCCGGTATCATTTTGAACAAAACCAAGCATTGGGGCTCCAGCTATTATTATGACCATTATTATGGCGGTAAAAAAAGGAAAGAAAAGAGCAATAGCGGGAAATAACTCCATCTTCCCACAAAAACGCAGGAAAATATTTTGAAAATATGGCACGAAGAGATATCAAAATAATACGCTTTGTCACCCAGTCAGCCGATAGCGCCATCTTTTTTTCTCCTTTGTCCTCGGCTACAGCACGCGTTTTTATCTCGACATTTATGGTTCTCCGATCGCGACCAAGCTGGCGCTTTCCGACCTACAGCTCCTTTCACTGTACATGCTGATTAATCTGGCTATGATGTCCATCGAGTCAGCTCTATCCGGCGAAAAGGCTCAGAAACTTTTCAGAAGCGGCCCGCGCCCATTTCAAGAGCGTCACGTTTTCGCTGATCCTGCTGGTCTCCATCGTGTACGGCATCTTTTTCATCAAAACGAGCCGGCTACTTTTACTTTCGTCCAGCTGTTATGCCTTTCTCTTCCTGCTGGTCAAAGAATGGATTGTCGGGCGGGCCCCGCTTTCCTTGCGGGAAAAAGAGAAGAATCTCCGGAACGTGATCATCGTGGGGGATGGGAGGCGAGAATATCCGAAAAGTGGCCGAAGAGATCGAGCGCAATCACTTGCTCGGGCTTCAGATGGAGGGCGCGATCACGCTTCAGAAGGAAATCGTTCCAGCGATCGCGGGGATCCCTTATATGGGGGCGATTGAGGACCTTGTGCTGGCGTTGGACCGCGAGGTGGTCCAACGCGCGATTTTCCGTATCGCGCCCGGAAATCTTGTGCCAGCTTGCGTGATCCTCAATAAAGTGAAGAATATTGGGGGCAGTTACTATTCGCAATACCATTATTATTCTGGAAAAAAAGATAGAAAACAATGAATTGATACGTGTGAGAGTTAAGCTCGGGATAGCGCTTGTTTTTAACAAAAACACGCACGGATAATAGATAGGCGGAGATAATTGAAAATGGCAACAAGAAAAAACTGTGTGATTATTCTGGCGGCGGGAAGTAGCAGCCGCATAGGATATGACATTCCAAAGCAGTTTATCAAAATAGCCGGAAAAATGATTATTGAGCACACTATAGAAATTTTTGAAAGACATGAAAAAATAGATGAAATTTATCTCGGAGTGAATTCCGATTATCTGGAATTTATGACTGCGGTTACTGAGAAAAATCGCTACAGAAAAATAAAAAAGATATATGCCGGCGGCAAAACAAGAAAAGAAAGCTCCAAGAAAGGGATTGATTTTATCAAGGACGAAGATGCGAACGTATTAATTCATGATGCGGTGCGGCCGTTTGTTTCCGACAGAATTATTAGCGAGTGTATTCGGGCTCTCGACACACATCAAGCCGTTGACGTCGCCATTCCCTCTTCTGACACAATTATTGAAATAACCGAAAAGGCATTTGTCCAAAATATCCCTAATCGGCGTTTTTTAATGCGCGGCCAAACCCCTCAAGCTTTTAGACAACAAGTGATCAAAAAAGCTCATCAATTGGCAGAACTCAGCCCCGAAGTAGAAGCAACGGATGACTGTGGTTTAGTGTTGAAATATTCTTTAGCAGATATCTATGTGATTAAAGGGGAAGAGCAAAATATAAAAGTTACCTATGCCGAAGATGTTTTTTTAGCAGATAAGATTTTTCAATTAAAAAGCGAAGCGTTGACAGGTTATACAGATTTTCGATTGCTTAACGGGAAGGTTGTAGTTGTTTTTGGGAGCAGCAGAGGCATTGGTCACGAAATCTTTTCGATGGCAGAAAAACATGGCGCCAAAGTGTTTGGTTTTTGTCGTCATAACGGAGTGGATGTCGGTTCTTACGAGCAAGTTGCAAGAGCTTTAAAGGACGTTTCGATAGCGGAAGGGAAAATAGACTATATTGTGACTACGGCAGGAAGGCTTGCGATTAAAAAAATCGAACAACGAAAATACGCAGACATTCTTGATGAAATCCAGGCTAACTATTTAGGCGCTATTATTGTAACTAAAGCCAGTCTTCCCTATTTGAAAGAAACGAAAGGGAGAATGCTTTTTTTTACTTCCAGCTCTTATACTCGCGGACGAGGGGGGTTTGCCGCTTACTCTTCAGCCAAAGCAGCGCTGGTTAATTTTGTCCAAGCTGTTGCTGAGGAGGTTTATGAGGATGGAGTAAAAATAAACGTCATAAACCCTGAGAGAACAGCCACGCCGATGCGTGCTGAAAACTTTGGAATTGAACCAGAAAATAGTTTATTAAAAGCGGTCGAAGTTGCCGAGATAGCATTAAAAACCCTGTTGGCCAATTTTACGGGTCAGGTCATAGACGTTCGCAGAACCCTCCGACTTGAAAATAGAATGCTTAGCGAAACGAATCATGAAAAAGCTGTTTAGCGGGCCTGGTTTCTGGCGAGGAGTCAAGTATGTTTTGGGGCTCGTATTTTTTGTGCCCATTGCTTTGCTGATTCCCAAAAGAAAAAAAAGGATTGTTTTCCTTGGATCTGGTAGCGATGGGAATTTTGTGGACAACACAAAATACCTATATCTGTATATGGCTAAAATGAACGAAAGCGAATTTTGCATAACGTATATCACTCAGCAAAAGCCGCTTTATAAGCTACTAAAAAAAAACAATCTTCCAACAGCTTATTATCCATCCTTTAGCGCCGCGTGGATTTTACTGCGAGCTTCTATGCTTGTGATGGATAGCACGGAGTGGCGCAAGGATTTTAAGCTGCACTTATTGTTTAAGGCGAAAAAAATCCAACTCTGGCATGGCGTAGGTCTAAAACGTATAGAAAAAAACCATCCTGACTATCCAACCCAGCGCTATAAACTTTATCAAATGCTCGGATTGATGCCTTCGTATGATTTATTTATTTCTACATCTAAATTTTACACGCGGGAAGTGTTTTCCAAGGCGGTTGATGCCGTCGAATTTGAAGAGAGCGGTTATCCGCGAAACGATTTGTTGCTGAGAGCGACAGACGATCGGGATATGATTAATACTGATGCTGCGTTAGAGGAATACATTTCTCGGAAAAAAAAGGCCAAAGAAAAAATAGTTCTTTACGCGCCAACTTTTCGCATGGGAGATGAAAACGTTTTTGACAAGGGGATTATCCAGAAAGATTCTTTCCAGAAATTCTTGAGAGAAAAACAAATTAACATTGTCTTGAAAATGCACCACCTCGAGCGAAAAGTGTCTTTTCAGGACTGCGACAATCTTTTCCAAGCGGATCCCAAGAAAGACATCTATCCTTTTTTAAAAGATACCGAGCTGCTTATTACCGATTATTCTTCCATTTCTACGGACTATTTGTTTTTAAACAAACCCATAATTTTTTTCCCTTACGATCTTGAAAGCTCTCAAGAAGTCAAAGAAGCGATCCAGTTTGATTATAATAAAATGACGCCTGGGATCAAATGTTTTGATCAAAAAACACTAGAGGCTGCCCTTTGTTTGCATCTGTTCGAAAAGAAAGATCCCTATCGGAGCGAACGCGATTCGATTATGAAAATGGCTTTCGAATATCGCGACGGAAAAGCGTGTCAAAGAATTGTCCAATTACTTAAAAAACAAATGCGCGTTATGGAGCGAAGTGAGAATTGATCTATAGGAGCTGCGGTGAAAGGCCCTAGGTTGTTACTTTTTACCTGCCTTTTTATATTATTTCTTTGGATGGAAAACCAGACGCTAGCTGGTTTTCAAATGGGCCTTGTTATCAAGATGCCTTTGTTTGCCTACCTAGCGATCTATTGTTTTTCCCGCCCTAAAAAATTATCGGCAGTCATGTTTTGGGGCGGACTTTATGCTCTAAAATATATCGTTCACGACTATGACAACGTTAAAGCGTTCTGGCCGGACGCCGTTGAAATGATAAAGGCGTTATTTCTCCCTCTATTTGTCGAATTTTTTAGAAAAAAAAACTCTTCCCCAGAAGAGTTAGGATCTTTTTGTGCTGACTTTTCAAAAATCGGCATTCTTGCAACCATCCCTTTTCTAATGGGGCTTAAAGAGTTTACTTCAACGCCTGTATCGTTGGTTCAGTTTGGAGCCAAGATAAATCGTTTTACAGGACCATTTGAAAATCCGCCCGATGCTGCGGCGTTCCTAGCCGTCGCTCTTTTGATTTTGTTAGGCGGTGGAGCATTTGCGCGCTCACTCAAGAGTGTGGTGATGTATGTCTGCCTTGGGATGTGCGCTTTAATTATCACTTACACCAGAACAGGCTATGCTATGTTTGTTCTGCCAATAACAATGATGATTCTGCGGTTAAGGCTCAGTCGGTGGATCAAAATAACCCCGCTTTTACTTGTATTGCTGCTTTCAATAGCGCACGTCTATCAATCATCGGAAACTTTCCGGCGTAGAATTCGCGGAGAAGAGGCATCGGTTATCAAGCTAAAAGAAGCTGGAAAAGAAAAAGATGTTTATGAGCAGATCAGTTCTACAAGAACTGTTTTTTGGAAAGTGGCATTGGAGCATTGGGAGAGCAGCAGTCTTCATGAAAAGATTATAGGGATGGGACGGGAAAAATGTCTCAGGCTTATGGAGGAGGCGCTGGGGAGAAAGTGGATTGCGCATAATGGCTTTATAGACAGCATACAGGTTAATGGTGTCTTGGGTTTCTTTTTTCTCATAATGCTCTTTTGGAAGATGTATCAGGCGGGGTCTGTTCTTAAACAAACGCGGTATAGAAATGTTTTTTTGAACTTGTATTTTGCTTTTTTTCTAGGGTTTTTTCTCCAGGGTAGTATTTCTGTCCTGGTTTTTATACCTTTTTACTGTTATTTGGCAATAGGCCTTAAAATCAAAGACGCAAACAAAGCGGTTACCGCAGAGCAAGCAGGATTTTAAAATGAAGATACTTAATATTAACAATTATCATTTTGTGCGCGGGGGCTCGGATCAACATTATTTTGACTTGGGCACTCTTTTGCAAAAACGCGGAAACCAGGTAGTTTGGTTTGCGGGAGGAAGAGGATCTTTTCGACAAGAGCCAGGCGTTTACTTAACGCGGCAAATTAACACACAAAAACCGTCCTTAAGGGATGTGTTTGAATTTTTATTTTCTCGTCCAGCACGCAAGATTGCAGAAGAAATTATAGAAAAAGAACGCCCCGAAATAGCACATCTGCATATTTATTATTCCCAACTAACCAGTTCTATATTAAAACCGCTGAAAAAGGCCGGGATCCCCATCGTACAAACACTCCATGAGTATAAATTAATCTGCACTGTGGCGACCCTGATCTCTAACGGGAAAATATGCGAAGCGTGCGAAGGGAAGCATTTTTGGAAAGCAGCTGTTAAAAGATGTAATCGGCGATCTTTTCCAAGAAGTGTTTTAAATGCCGCAGAAGCTTATATTTCAAACCAAAATGGCGCCGTGGCTCTTATTGACCAATTTATAGCTCCGAGTGAGTTTTTAAAACGGAAGTTGGTTCAATACGGTCTCAACGGCCAGAAGATAACCGTGCTCCCCAATTTTATAAAAGTTGATGATTATCAACCGAGTGTTTGCCCGGGGAAGCACGTTGTCTATCTTGGGCGGTTAGAGAAAATAAAAGGGATCTTCGAATATATGGAATTGGCCGCCAGGTTTCCGGAGATTCCCTTTCTTCTTGTCGGGTCGGGGGATGCCGAAAAAGATGCTCAAAGGTACGTGAACGAAAAAAGGCTGAAAAATGTCCGTCTTCTCGGATTCAAAAACAAAGACGAAATTCGTGAGATCTTAAGGGAATCTTTTTGTGTTGTGGTTCCCTCTCTCTGGTATGAGAATTGTCCCATTGTTATTCTTGAAGCGATGGCGATGGGACGCCCTGTAATAGGCTCCGATCTCGGGGGAATCCCTGAATTAATCGTGCACGGCAAAGATGGATTCTTAGTCAAACCGGGGGATGTCGGAGAGCTTGCCAGTGCGCTCTCAAAAATCTGCGCGACTCCCGAAACTGCTATTACCATGGGCAAAGCGGGCCGGGAAAAAGTGGAAGAAAAATACAGCGAGGTAACGTTTTATACCAGGCTCATAAATATTTATCAAAACGTTCTATCTCAAAAAGCATGAGGACGCGAAAATCAAACCGTGAGTCATTCGAGCGGAACGATAACGTAAAAAAGGAATATGAGTAGATGAAAAATACAAAAATCGCCTTTGTTGGCATCCGGGGGATCCCGGCCCAATATGGCGGTTACGAAACCTTTGTCGAAGAAGTGGGCGAGAGGCTTGCCCGTCGCGGGTTTGATATAACGGTTTATTGCCGGAAGGAGGTGGCCTCTCCAGAGGGGACCTCTTATAAAGGAATGCGGTTGATCTATTTGCCGACCATTCATAACAAATACCTTGATACAGTGTTCCATACGTTTTTATCGACGATCCACGTCATGTTCTCTGACAGACAGGCGATCTACTATTGCAACACGGTTAACAGCATTTTTTGTTTTCTTCCGCGGTTGGCCGGAAAAAAGACCATTATGAATACGGATGGGCTTGAATGGAGACGGAGGAAATGGGGCGCTGCCGGGAAAATAGCCTACCGGATATCGGAGTGGGTTGCAACGTGGGCGGCGTCCAGGATCGTGTGCGACTCCGACGAAATGGCAACGTATTATCGGAGAAAGTTTGGAAAACAAAGCGAGCGCATTAGTTATGGCGGAAGCGGTGTCCGCTCGGAAGACACGGCGAGACTCCGGTCCCAATACGGGCTTGAGTCGCGGAAGTATTTTTTGTACGTGAGCCGGCTCGAACCCGAAAACAACGCACACCTTTTTGTAAAAGCCTATGAAAGAATTAAAACAGATATGCCGTTCATTGTAGTGGGAGACGCCCCTTATGCGCAGGGTTATATTTTGGCCATGAAAGCGGCTGCGGACGCGAGGGTCAGGTTTCTAGGGTATGTGTTTGGGGACGATTGCAAGCTGTTGGCAAGCCATGCGTTCGTTTATTTTCATGGGAATGAGGTGGGAGGAACCAATCCCGGTCTGGTGGAAGCGATGTCCCTTGGGAACTGCATTCTTGCGATAGACGTTCCTTTCAACCGGGAAGTTTTGGGAGAAGCCGGTTTTTTCTTTAATGCGGCGAACTCGCAGGATCTTCCGGCGAAGATCGAACGGCTTCTGGGTGACCCTGATGCGGTTTTAAGTTCCCGCGAGGCTGCGGCCGGCCGGGCGAGGGAACGGTACGACTGGGATAAAGTGACGGACCAGTACGAGTGTTTTTTTAAGGGCCTTGCCCGGGCCTGAGATCTGGGAAGACGGGTTGGCTTTGTCTGGTCGGGAAAATAGGTCTCGCAACGGACCGAAAGGAGTCTCAAGGGTGGATAGAAAATGCTGAGAGAACACCGGAACCTGATTTCAAAGATTCATTTGTTCTTCGATGGGCTATGCATTGTGGCGGCATGGGCGTTAGCCTATCTTGTCATGCCTCGGGCGGGTCTTGCGCTCGAAAGCTTCAACGTCTATTTTCTCCCGCTGAGCATTTTCGGGGTCGTGACGCTCGGGTATCTTTCGGTGAAGCAGTTTCGCCCCGACGAGCATCGCGTTTATTCCTGGAAAATTTTTCGCGAATTGTACTATGCGACGCTTTTGGGCGCGCTGTTTGTGGCGTTTGTTTTTTATTTTTTCAAACTTAGGCCTTTGAGCCGCCTCTACCTCGTTTTCAGCGAAGGCCTCTCCTTTTTTGCTCTTTTGGGGTGGAATTTTCTGGTTTTTCGCTTCTACCATGGAATCCGGGAAAGGGGATTGAATTATCAACACACGTTGTTGGTCGGCAATCGTTATACACTCCCGCCGGTCATCCGCACCCTCCAAAAGAATCCCGCGTTGGGGCAAAAGATCGAGGCGGTTCTTCTGGTCGACGACACCCCGGAAAAAGAAGAGTTTTCCGGGCTCCGGGTTTATCAGGACGCCGAAAAACTTTCCCAGATACTGAATGAAAACGTGATCGATAACGCCCTTTTTACGATGTATCGTCAAAATCCGACGCTGATCGAGAAAGCGATGTTGGCGTGCCAGGAGCGCGGGATCAGCGTCTGGCTAAAACCCGATTTTGTACACGGGGCCCTTATCTCGCACGTTGATTATATTTCCGACATGCCTCTTTTTGTTTTTTCGCTAGGGCCCAAGTACGGGTTCAGCCTGGTGGCGAAACGGTTTTTGGATGTCGTTTGTTCGATTCTTTTGCTGGCTCTGGTGGCCCTTCCGACGCTTGTGATCGCGTTTCTTATCAAGACGACTCCGGGGCCGGTCTTTTTCCTTCAAAAAAGAGTGGGACTCAACGGGAGACGCTTTGTGATGGCGAAGTTCAGGACCATGTACAAAGACGCCGAGCAACGTAAGGCGGAATACAACCTTAAAAATGAAATGAGAGGACCCGTTTTTAAAATGAAAGACGACCCCCGGATCACTCCCGTAGGCCGGTTTCTCAGGAAATATTCGCTTGATGAACTCCCTCAGTTCTGGAGCGTTTTGGTGGGGGATATGAGCCTGGTAGGGCCGCGGCCGCCCCTTCCTAGCGAAGTGGAACTTTATCAGGGATGGCAGCGACGCCGGCTCTCGATGCGTCCGGGGATCACTTGCATTTGGCAGGTTACGGGAAGAAACAAGATCACGGATTTTAATGAATGGGCGCGCCTGGACCTTGAGTACATTGACCGGTGGAGCCCCTGGCTTGATCTGAAGATCCTTATTAAGACCGTTCCGGCCGTTTTCGGCGGAACGGGAGCCTGAAATATTTTCAACGCAAAAACTAGCCGGCAGGATAACTCCAGGGAGGGTCTTGCCGGCCGCTTGTTCTGATCTCTTAGCTGTTTCATCGGAGGGTCCATGAGGTTTTTTCTTCTCGACGTATACCGGGAAAGGAATTTTCGCGTTTCTAAAGATACAAACGGAGGCTATGGAACCGTCAATGATTACGGTCCCGGGTTTTTTTTCGCGGACGCTAAGCCGTATAAAAAAAGAAGGGGTTGATTTCCCTTCCTTAACGCTTTCTTACGTTGCCGCATCTTTAAAAAAACAAGGGCACGATGTGGCTTACGGCAGGAACGTCGAGCCTCCCGCTGATACGGAGACGGTCCTTTTGTTGTCGAGCATTGTCGAACATTCTACGGAATTAGCGTGGGGGCGGAGGCTTAAAGCGAAAGGATTTCACGTTGGTTTCATAGGGGCCTTTGCCGGGGTTATGAAAGAGGAGTACCTCAAGGCCGGCGATTTTGTGGTAGAGGGTGAGGCGGAATTTTTTTTTCTTAATCCGCTAAAGAAAGAGAAGCTTTACGGAACGGTGACCGCCGAAGCCCCCTCCCTTTCTCTAAATGACCTGCCTTTTCCTGATTGGAGCATCTTTCCCAAGAGCGGCCGCAAGTACAAGCTTTATGGCACCGGGGGTGTCTTTTTTCCGGTGCTTGCTTCAAGGGGATGTCCCTTTCCGTGCCGTCATTACTGCACCTATCCCGTCGAGCAGGGGAACGTGGTGAGGTTTCGTTCTCCCCAAAATATCGCGGATGAAATAGATTCCCTGGTTAAAAAATATAACGCTCAAACCATTTTGTTCCGGGACCCCGTTTTTGGCATCAACCGGCAGAAGACCCTGGAGCTTGCCAGGGAACTGATACGCCGACGAACGAAAGTGAAATTTGTGATAGAGACGCATCTCAACATGCTGGATGAAGAGCTGGTAGGGCTGCTTTACGAGGCCGGGCTCATGACCGTGAAGGTGGGCATAGAATCTTCCGATCCGGAAAAACTCAAACGCTACCATAGGAAGGACATTGAAAGAGGTTCGGAAGCGCGCATGATTCGCAAGCTGGAAAGCCTTGGCGTGGGGGTTATCTGTTTTTATATTCTAGCGCTTCCTTCGGACACCTGGGATTCATGCATGGCGACCATAAAGCACGCTTGTTCGTTGAATACGGTCGGCGCGCAGTTTTCGGTGTGTACGCCTTATCCTGGGACGCCGTTTTACGAGGAGGTCAAGGGACGTATTGCCGCGAAAGGGTTTGACGATTTTACGCAATTCAATCTTGTTTATAAACATGAGAACCTGAGCCGTCAGGACGTGGAGAGGCTGAAGAATATCGCCTACGGAACGTATTATGGTCGCCTCTCCTGGATCTTGAGGTATGCGATCTACAAGATAGAGAATCGTTTTCGGCGATGAAAATAGCAATTACGGGGTCTTCCGGGTTTTTGGGGCAGGAGCTGACAAAGTTTTACGCGCGAAAGAATCAAGTCCTGGGAATCCAGCCCGCCGGAGCCGGCCGCCCGATGCCGGCCGCGAATTGTGAAACCGTGTGCTTTGATTTCCGGAAGGACGCCCTGGAGCGACTATCGCCAATCCTGAAGGGTTGTGACATGCTGTTCCATTGCGCCTATGCCGCAGATCTTCCGGAAGATCTCCCCGCGAGGCTTCTTGATCTCTACCAACGAGTTTCCGCAACGGGCAAATTTATTTATATAAGTTCCATTAACGTATTGGTGCCGGCGCTTGAGGGGGATCCTTACACGAAATCCAAACAAGCGGCGGAAAAAATCTTATTCGGATTTTTGCCCCGAATACCGGCGCTCGTAGTCAGACCGCCTTTTCTGGTCGCGGCGGAGAACCCCGGAAATTTCAGGCGCATCGTCAAGCTGGCAGCTCTTTTCAGGATCGCACCTTTGTTTTATCCCGGTCCGAACCACTATCCGCTGGACACGACTCTCTTTATCAAAGCGATGGATGAAAAAAGCACACGCATGGCTTCCCCCGGCTTTTACAGATTTAATGTTCTCGGGAAGGAGCAGAGGCCTTTGCCGGAAATGATAAGATCAGCCGTCGCCCAAGCGGTCGGCGGGAGCGTTTTCTTTCCCCGGTTGCCCAGCGCCTGGGTTGTGAACATGATGAAAATCGCCCCGTGCGGCCGGGGGTTTATGAAAAGCAAAATAAAATTATTCAAAGCCATTGTTTATGAGCCGGTCGATGATGGGGCCGGGATAACGGTTCTTTAACGAAAGTCCGGAACGTCATCGGAAGCCCGGATTTAACATGAGCGTCTTAAATGAATAAACTGATCCAGTTAGGACAAAAAATCTTTCGGTCCCTTTCGGCCGTGACCGGTCCGGCAAAGGTGATCATATTTTCCAGCTTCCGGCGTTTACAGACAATGCCTTTGCGGTCTACCGCCACATTCTTCGCGAGGAACTGAAAGAACTGGATGCTTTTTTGGCGCAGCGCCGGAAGCTGTTGATCGTTAAGATACACCCGATGGACAAGCTCCAAGGGCATGACTTTGGCGTTTTCCGGAACCTAAAGATCTTGAGGCAAAAGGACTTTGCCGCGCAGCTCTATCCGTTGCTCGGTTCGACAAATTATTAACTGACGGACTATTCGTCGGTCTGGATCGACTATGACATTCTCGGAAAACCCATGGGATTTGCAATGGACGATCTGGAAGCGTATAAGAGATCGCGAGAGCTAACGATCCCGGGCCTGGAAGAAAAATTGCCTGGGAAAATGATCACAGACATGAAGGCTTTGAAAGAGTTTATAGAAGATCCTGAGAAATACAGGGTTCGTACCGGGAGCCTGTTCAACGAGCTTAAGGACAACAAGGCTTCGGAAAAGCTACTTGCTTCCCTGAAGGGGACGAAGTAAAACGTCAGACAGCAAGGGCTAAAATTTTTTCCGCCAAAAGCAGAAGGAGCGTTTGATGAAAAGAATTCTGACGTACGGGACGTTTGACCTGCTTCATTACGGGCATATTCAGCTTTTACGCCGGGCAAAAGCCATGGGGGATTATCTTGCGGCGGGGCTTTTCGACGACGGGTTTAACGCGATCAAAAAGAAAATTTGTTATTTCAGCTACGCGCAAAGAAAGGAGCTTTTGGAGGCCGTCCGCTATGTGGACCTCATCATTCCCGAAAGCACCTGGGAGCAAAAGGCGGACGATGTAAAAAAATATCAGATCGACCGCTTTGTGATGGGCGACGACCAGGATCCAGAACGATCTTGGCGGCGCGTAAGGTCGGCGGGCGGGGGCCGTTTCGCAAGCCGGCATAGCCTGGGGCGGACCTGAGGCGGCAACACGGGGGATCGTCGCATGACGACAGAGCGAAAACAGTGGGTGGATGTTTTAAAGGGTTTTGGAATCCTTCTTGTCGTGGCGGGGCATGTTCTGACCGGGACAACGGTCGTGGTCATTTACATGTTCCATATGCCGCTATTTTTTTTCATCAGCGGGGTTCTTTTTAAGCCGGAAAACGATGTCCGGGAATATGCCGTAAAAAAAAGCGTCCATTTGCTCATTCCCTACCTTTCTTTTTTGTTTTTGCTGAACTCGGACAAGATCGTGAACGCGTTCTTTCTCTTTTTAACGTCCCCGTCAGTCGGGTTGCTGTTTTCGTGCGGCAAGGAGATCGCCAAGCAGCTCTACGGCGGCGTCGTGCTTTGGGGCGTCACCGGGGTGTTCTGGTTCGTGACGTGTCTTTTTTTTACGCAACAGTGTTTTAATTACTTGATCCTGAAATGTAAAAAAGCTGAAACAGTCCTTCTTGTTTTTTTAGCTTACGTACTGAGTTTGGCAAATGCTTTTTTTGTGCCGGAAGCAAGGTTTCCGCTCGCCTTGAACACTGTCTTTGCTGCACTTCCGTTCTTTGCCGCGGGATATTTCGGGAAACCGTACCTTGAGAACAAAAGGGTCATGGGGTTTGTTATAGCCGTTTTTTTTGTAGCGGTATTTTTTGTTGAACGAGCGGGTTCGGTGAAGCTCAACTACAATATGAAGTTAGCAAACTACGGATGGCCTTTTGTCTCGTTTTTGATCGCTTTGGGAGGGATCGGATTTTCCGTATGGCTCGCGCGGGCGGTTAGCGTCGTTGCTTTGTTCGAGAAATTCTTTTCTTCGCTCGGAAGAGCGTCGCTTGTCATCATGTTTTTACACCAGGCCATACAGTTGCCGATGAAGGACAGCGGTTTTCCGCTGCTGTGCCTGCCTGCGGCGCGGATTTTTTTTGCCGTTCTGATCTCGTTTTTGCTGTATCGAGTGTGTGAAAAGACGGCGTGGTTCCGCATTCTTTTTCTTGGGAGTTATGAAGATTTCAGGCACTTGCCGGGGCGGCGGACCGGAGCGCTGTGAGAAGAGCCGGCTAAAAAGCGAAGACGATTTTTTCTTGTCTCCCGGCTTGGGGGGTCGCTATGATGGAAGGCGGCGATAGAAGATCTAAAAAATTTTAAAGGAGATCGTCCGGGATGGGACTAGAGAATATGGTGCCGTTTTCCCTTAAGAACAGGAAGTGGTATGAAAATTTGAAGCGAGCAAGGGCCTTTTTCCACAAAACGGGGCTTCGCGCGGCACACTTTTTCCCGCCCGTGTTTCTTGCGCTTATCGCGGCGCTTTTTGAAGGTGTTGGGCTTGCCTTGCTTGTGCCCGTGACTCAGGGGGTGATTACCGGTAATTTCGATTTTCTTCAGAAATACTCCTTTCTCAAGGAAGCGCTTCTTTCGATCCAAGACCATCAAGGGCCTTGGGGCGTTCCCGCGCATGTAGTGATTCTTATTGTGATGATCTTTCTTGCGATGCTTGCGAAAAACGTCTTTAATTATTGGTCGACGCTTGCCGCCGCTTCGCGGATGGTCCGCTTTTCAAATGATCTCCGGAAAGTTATCTTTGGGAGGCTTTTGGGGTTTGGGGTCGGATATTTCCACAAGAAAAGCCAAGGGCATTTACATCAAGTCCTTGTTACTTTTGTTCAAATGCTTGCCCGGGAGTTTTCTGAGATCCAGCAATGCGTTTATCTCGGGTCGACGCTTCTGATCTACCTCGCGATCATGACCTGGATCTCGAGGTCCATGACCCTCTTTACGATCATTGCCTTTCCGTTGCTCTATCTTGCGCTCTATAGTCTTATCCAAAAGCTGAAAAAGTCTTCGTCCTCTTATTCGAAGCAGTTTATGGAGCTCAGCAAAAAGATCGCCAACAGTCTTTCCTGCATCCCCTTGGTGAAGGCCTGCAGTTTTGAGCCCGAAGAGCTCAAATGGTTCTGTTTTGCGAGCGATCGCGTCGCGGATTGTGAGTTCCGCATGGAAAAGAAAAGGCAGCTTGTCCAGCCTTTGCAAGAGGTTATTCTTTTGGTGGTCATTCTTGTTCTTATTTCGGGAATGGCTTTTGTCAGCGCGGTGTCTCCCGCCGAGGGGCGCGTGGCGGGATTTTTGGTGTTCTTTGTTGTGCTTCGCCGGGCGGCTTACTCGTTTGGCGTCTTCAACCGCATTCAGGCCGCGCTGGCGGTCATGAAGGGGCCCCTGAGCGAGATAGAAGAAGTTCTGAATGATGATGAGAAATATTATGTTGTGGATGGAAGAAAGAAGCTGGTTGCTTTCGGGGAGGGGATAGAGGTCCGGGGGTTGAGCTTTTCTTTTGTCGAGGGCTCCAGGGAGATCCTTGACGATGTTTGCTTGACGATCCCCAAAGGGAAAAGCGTTGCTCTTGTGGGGCCAAGCGGCGGCGGGAAAACGACTTTGGCGCATGTCTTAATGCGTCTTTACGAAGCGCCGCCGGGAACGGTCTATTTAGATGGAACGGATATCCGGGAATATGAGACCGCGTCGTTGCATGAAAAAATGGCGCTGATCAGTCAAGAGGTCTACCTTTTCAACGCTTCGCTCAGGATCAATCTCACCTATGGCTTGCGGCATGAGGCTTCCGACGGGGAGATCGAGGCCGCCCTTGAGCAGGCCCATCTCAAAGAACTTATTTTGCATCAGGCGGCCGGACTTGATGCCGAGATCGGCGAGCGGGGGATCAAGCTTTCCGGCGGCGAAAAACAACGGCTTTCGATCGCGCGGGCGATCCTCCGGCGTCCCGAGATCTTGATCCTCGACGAGGCCACCAGTTCGCTGGATACGGTGACCGAGCGCCAAATTCAGGAAGCGCTGGATTCGGTGATCCGCGGGCGCACGGCAATTATTATCGCGCACCGGCTTTCCACCGTGAAGAGCGCAGACAAGATCGTCGTGATCGACAGCGGTCGCATTACCGAAGAGGGAACGTTGGACGAACTTCTCGCCGGGAAGGGTAAATTCCAGCAGCTTTGGGAGGCGCAGAAGTTTTTCTGATCTTCGATTGTTAGCGCCGCGGGAGCCAGCTTTTTGAAACCCTTTGTTTTTGCAATCCTCCGGAAAATCCGCACAATACGCCCCTCAAGCGGATTCTAAATGGACACTTTGGGGACACCCAGGCCCGCTTCGCGCGAAGTTGAAGAAACTACTCCTTCCACAACCGCTTCTAATTAAAGCAGTTCCAGCCTTCTTCTTTTTGCTCTATCCTCAAAATACATCTGATACAGAGTCAGAAGCTTGTCAAAAACGCTTTAAAACACACTCAAACCAACTTTCAGAACCATCAGAACCTTCATAGAGAGGGGGGTCCTGATTAGCAAAATTGATTATTTCGAGCTAGAGACTATCGCCTGTTTCCTCCTATCGATAACAGTACCTTTTTATGGTTCATGCGATGATAAAAAGGTATGCTGTTAGACATAAAAACGCTTATTTTGATACCAGCACTTGGAGTGATCCAACTCAGGGAGAGGAATATGTCGGTCTATATGATTGTGGAAGCCAAAGAAATTATGGATAAGGAAAAGTATGGAGAATATATCCAGAGAGTGCCACAAACCATAGAAAAGTTTGGTGGTAAGTATTTAGTTCGCGGCGGGCAAGTCACAACGGTTTCCGGTGATTGGAATCCAGCCCGGCTTATTATTGTAAAATTTAATTCTATGGACAAATTTCAGGCTTGGTGGAATTCATCAGAATATCGCAGGGTTGCGCCTTTGCGTGAACAATCCGCTAGGATGAACGCTATTGTGGTGGAGGGGGTTGCGGAGGGATTAATTGGTTAAAACTGGATTACCTAAAAAATGAGGCCTATACTACCCAGCACAAAACACCCTCGTAACGGGACAGGAGCGAACAACGCGACTGCCAGTTACGCCCTAAGCTATCAGCGCAGGGTCAAGGAGTGATATCGTCTGGTATTGTGAATTTTCGTGGCGGTTTCTCTTAATCGGGGAACCGCTTTTTTATTTAACATGGAGAAACCATTTATATGGATGTTCTTGACGACATCAATCAAGTTGTAGCCAGAATTGAAAAAGGGTTAACAGAATCTCAATGCCCTAATGTTGAACTCAAATCTGTTTGGCGATTAGAACATGGCGAAAGAATTAGTGCTCTGGCGAACAAAACTGCCTATAAAAAAACATGGCTTATTGTTGGTATCAATGACGATGGAACCTTGTGTGGACGAGATGCACAGTGGGTAAAAGGCCAAGAAGAAATAATTTCACAGCAACTGAATCAGTTTTTGAATCCTTCACAAGCTGTGGAAAAAATAGAATGCCATGAGGTAAATAACAGCTGGGTAATAATAATCCAAATTATTCAGCCCGGAGTTGTCACTCAGTGGAAGCGGGTTGCTTATAAGGCTTTGGGGACAACATCTTCAGAAATGACAGCGGAAGAAACCATGGAGTTAACCCTTAATCTTCCTGGGGCACATGATTTTTCTGCGAAAGAATGGGAAGGGGAGTATGACGCTACGCTTGTCCAGAAGTTTGCCAAAGTCGTAAGCCAAAAACGGGGAGAAACGACCTTTATCAACCTTGACCAATTAGAGCCCGAAGAAATTTTAAGGCGATTAAGAATAAAAGGGAGAAATGTCACAAGGATATTATTCGGAGACGTTGCTTTTAGGTTGGTTTTTTACAATGCCGACGAAGAACCTATAGAAAATTTGGAAGGAAAAGGATTATGTAATATTTTACTCGGCGACTTTATCGATTTTGCTAAAACAAGAAATCCTCTATTGAGTAAAAGTGCTTACCCTCAAAAAGCTCTAAAGGAAGCGTTGGCAAATGCTGTTGCGCACTCGGCTTTTTTTGAAAAGAATGGCGACATTGTAATAGAAGTGTTTCAGGAAAAACTAATTCTTAGCAATCTTTGTGTTCCCGAAGCTTCTGTGTTTGCAAATAAGTGGTTTTCTCGAAGCAGAAACACGGTAAACAATTTACTAATGGAAACGCTCAGGTTGGCCGGATATGTTGATGAACTGGGTCGTGGGAAAAATGTTATTTATAGTGAGACTATCAAGGCAGGCGAAAAACCTCCTGTAGTAAACGTGGAAAAAGCTGGGAGGTGTAATCGGTGGAGATTGTATTTGTATGGAGGGGCCAAGAATGAGGTTCAAATAAAATTATTTAATAGACTCAAAGGACTCTACAAAGATGAACACATGGCGTTAATTGCAAATGCAATGATTTTATGGCGGAATAAGCCTGTTTCAGAAATAAAACAATTTATTGACGGAGAATCACTCCCGTTGTTCCGCCAAATTTTAGAGGATATTAATGGCCCCATTTTTTATTATCAGCCCGAAGATAAAATTACCTTGCATAGATGGGCTAGAGTTCTTCTGGAAGAAGGTCAAGACGCTAAAGCCTTTACTCTTCCAGAAGAGGAAGGACTAAGGACATTTGCGTATGATATTTGCACCAAATACCATCAGGGGATTATCACAACAAACGAACTTCGCAAATTGGCACATATGGGGCAAACGAACTCGGAAAAAAATTTAAGTTCGAAACTTTTGACAAAATGGAAAAAACAAGGACACTTAGAACCATTGCGAAGAGGTGTGTACAAATTTAAGCAACCCGAACCCCCGATGTGGGAAAAATTTCTCTCTCAAATTGAGATAGTAGACGGTATTGACATAGCTCCAATAGGGGATTCAAATATTGTTGATATAACAGAGTTTCCAGCACAGGATTTGTAGAACGTAACATCTGCTTCTTGGTTAAGGCTCGTTTTTTACATTTCCCTCTTCAATTTCTTAGTCTTTTCCGCTATACTCCACACCTCTGTACAGTATTGATTTTGACTTATTGAGATGTAAAAGTGTCACCAAAATGACACCAAGTACGTTTATCGTACTTTTTACGGTCAGGAGCTCGAAGCTGTAAGCTTATGATACGTAAGAAGATACGCCGAATAGGCGCCCGTCCTAAAGGACTGGCTCCAGATTAAGCATGAATATTAAGCGCCCGTAGCTCAATTGGATAGAGCATCTGACTACGGATCAGAAGGTTGCAGGTTCGACTCCTGCCGGGCGCGCTCTTCTGATTAGGCGTAAGACTCTAAACCAATAGAGCTTACGCCTTTTTTATTTCCTTCGTCAGACACCCTATCAGGAGATTTCTGCTTTCTATGATCGCTTAACGCTACGGGGTGGGTCCGATTTAGCAAATCATCGATTTCTGAGCCATAAAGCATCGACCGTATCCTTTTTTGCGAAGAACCTGTTTGTGGCATTAAGAGAAATTAACAACTAAGGTGGTAGCTTGGTTTCAGCAATAGTTGGGTGAAAAAAGCGTAGTACTAAAATGTACTAAAAAAGTACTAAATTAGTAGTAGCTAATTTTATACCAACTGTAGGGTAACAACAAATTAATATACACAACTTATCGATAGCAAATTCTAACAAGCGTATTATCAATAGGTTATGAACATCAACTAATATCTATCTAATATCTACTAAAATAGTAGTTGTCCTACTAAAAAAATAAAATTAGTACTATGTAAAAAAACATGATATACTATTTTTAAAGAAAGTAGGAGATGCTATGAAAACACCAGAAAAACCTCCAGCGTGGCCGCCCTTTGAAGAGATGGTCAAATCCTCACCGGAAAAACTCAAAGCGCTTGTGGTTCCTAGCGAAGAATTAAAGCAGCTGTATTTAAAGGTAAATGCTAAATATTTGTACTGGGATCAATTTAAACATTTGCCAATGCCCAACCACTTTAAACCAGAAGAAGCGTGGTGGGCACTCAAGATGTATAGAAATCCGTTCAAGCAAAAGTTGCCGTTTATAGATGATCGAAAGCGACCTTTTACGTATTTTATTACTCCCGTGATGCAAAGCCTATTAAGCAAAATAGATCAGTATGCAGCTGGAACGCTTACTTTTATGGAAGAAAACGCCTTATCATCTGCCCGAGGACAGGTTTTTATTATGAGTTCGCTAATGGAAGAAGCAATAGCTTCTAGTCAGCTGGAAGGGGCTGTTACCACGCGGCGGAAGGCTAAAGAAATGTTGAGAGCCGGGAGAAAGCCGGTAAATCAAGATCAACTGATGATAATGAATAATTACAATACTATTGTTAAAATTCGCGAAGATTGGAAAAAGGAAAAACTTTCCCCTGATGTTATTAAGAAAATTCATAAGAGTATGACAACAGGGACAATGCACGAAACAGCCCAAGAAGGAGCATATCGAACAGCGGAAGATGATCGCGAAGGATTAGCTGTGCGAGATGAAAACGGAGAAGTTCTCTATGCTCCGCCGCCGTATACAGAAATTGAAAAACTCATTAATCATTTATGCGCTTTTGCTAATTCAGAACATGAAGATGATAGGTTTATTCATCCCGTTATTAAAGCTGTTATTCTTCATTTCTGGTTAGCTTATATTCACCCTTTTCCTGACGGAAATGGGCGAACCGCAAGAGCTCTTTTTTATTGGTATATGCTTTCCAGAAAATATTGGTTATTTGAGTATATTTCTATTTCTCGAATCATTCTTAATGCGCGCATTCAATATGTAAAAGCATTTCTCTATACTGAATATGATGAATGCGATTTGAACTATTTTATTTTAAATCAGTTAATGGCCATAAATAAAGCAATCGTGGACTTGAAAGAATATATTCTCAAGAAACAATCAGAAGAAAAAGAAATGACCACGATCCTTAAAAACAATGAAACGTTACAGAAGCTAAATGAAAGACAAAGAGAAATTTTATTCCGAGCGATAAAAGACCCAGATACGGTGTTCACTGTCAAAGGCCATATGAGAATGACGGATGTAGTCTATGAAACTGCAAGAAAAGACCTTCAAGATCTTGTTGAAGCTGGTTTTCTAGAAATGAAAGCGCAGCAGAAAGAATACTACTTTATTCCAGTGGCTGGGCTAACAAGCAAAATCAAAATCGGATTACGAACTTAATTGTCACCGTTTTTGACACCGTAGTTACTTTTTGAGAAATTAAAACCTTTGCTTTAATTTCACAACTTGAATTGGTAAGATCACTTAAATAAATTGCTCGGTTTGGAGTAGTTTGATTCCGTAGGCTCACTACGGATCAGAAGGTTGCAGGTTCGACTCCTGCCGGGCGCGATTAAAAAAGGCGTAGCCAAAAAGGGCTACGCCTTTTTTATTTGTATTGGGAGGAGTCGAACGGAGGAGCGATTTTAAGCATGACCTAATGTCATGCTTAAGCGACGGGTGGCCGACCCGAAGGGCGCCGACTCCTGGTGAGGGCAGGGACCTGCCGCGCTTGCACCTTATCCCACGGGACGATAAAAAACATCGTGTGCAAGCACGGCATCGTCGAGGCGCAGGGACAGCCTCGTACGATGGCCGGGCGCGCTCACTTAACACGAATAGCCTCAGCCAGTTACGGTTGGGGCTATTTTTTTGTCCTTACGCTAAAAACCCTCCGTGCTAAAACTGTGCTAAAACCCGGAATAATTCGTTTGCTTGTTAAGCGAAGCGGACCTTTTTTGTTTTATATCTGCGCGGATGATAGGGCTGCCTCATTAATTTCCTTCAAGATATTGGGTCTGTAATTCGATCAGCCCCAAGATATTGTAGCAAGCTTATCTTGCTAGTTTTTGATAATAGTTGATTAAGCGTTCCCAAAGCAGCGCCGATAAATAAACGGTTTACACAGGATGCGGGGCTCGCTATAATCCGCCTCAATAGGCGGAGGCTCGCAAGGGTTGCGTATCCCCAATTAGATTCATACTTTAAAAAGCCGGTTCGCCGGATTAAGAGAATTTAAGCGAAACATAAAGGCGCAGCAATAAACGAGTCGAAATAAAACAAGCCCCACTCCACAAAAAGGAGAAACACATGAAGAAGCTCCTCTCGATCATCGCGATCCTCTCTCTTGTATTTTCACCCGTGACCCCTGCTTTTGCAGCAGATGCTACGTGGACCGGACTCACTGATGACACCTGGGCCGATAATGGTAACTGGTCTGCCGCCTTCCCGATAGTTGGCAATACAGCGACCTTTGATGAAACGGGCGCGATTCCGGCAGGAGGCTTTGTCGATCTTGAAGGAGCGGCCACGGTCGGGGATATCCTTTTTGACAATCAAGGTGGCGGTATTCAGGCCTACGTGATCGGCGGAGGAACCGGGGTTGATACGCTTACTCTTGATGACTCCGGTGCGGGGGCCTCAATTATTGTGGACGCCACTGTCGATCAAGACCAAACGATAGACGCGGATGTTGTTTTGGCTGAAGATACGACGGTTACCAATAATTCATTAACCAACCAGCTGATTTTTAGCGGCGTGATCGACGGAACCACCGCGGGGACAGAAAATCTGGCCATTACTTCTGCGGCCGGCGGCGTGACGCTTGCGGAAATTGGTACAACCACAGCACTTGGTTCTTTAACTATTACCGCATCAGGCGTAACGACCTTAAACGGCAACATTACAACCGATAACAGCATTGGCACCGGCAACGTAGATTTGAGCGGTGCTGCCGGGACGATCATTTTGGGTGCGGCATTTACTGATATTGATACCACCAACGGCGGCGGCAGCGGAGCTCCCG
>Ga0209098_1000068_pt1 | contig 111406 bp, 81 predicted proteins | sample AD_JPNHW1_MetaG_FD_184429 | JGI IMG/M metagenome (GOLD analysis project Ga0209098, IMG submission 184429) | Active sludge microbial communities of municipal wastewater-treating anaerobic digesters from Japan - AD_JPNHW1_MetaG (SPAdes) (version 2) | ecosystem: Engineered > Bioreactor > Anaerobic... | reverse complement strand
ATGTTCATGAAGTCTTCGTTCCAAATCATTAGTTGAGCCTATGTAATACTTGCTAAGCTTTTCGCTTAATAATATGTAAAGGAATCCTTTCATTTGAGCCTCTCACCGGACTTGAACCGGCGACCTGCTCATTACGAGTGAGCTGCTCTACCAACTGAGCTAAAGAGGCAAATAAAAAAGTCGGAAATTATACCGACTTTTTTGTCGGGGTGAGAGGACTCGAACCTCCGACCCCCACGTCCCGAACGTGGTACGCTAGCCAACTGCGCTACACCCCGATTATTGTTTTTAATTTTTTTATTGAAAGAACACTACCCTCTCGATTATAATAAATGTCAAATTGCAGATGTTTCATATAAAATGTAAAAATTTAGTTATTCATTCGACATTTCCAATTTGACATCATCAATTTGACATTTATTTGTCTCCCCGACAGGATTCGAACCTGTGACCCATTGATTAAGAGTCAATTGCTCTACCAGCTGAGCTACGGAGAGGTTTAATATTATTGGTTTGCAAAGTTATTAAAAAATCGGAATTATAAAAAATTTTATAAATACATCTAAAGATTACAATTGCTAATAAAAATATCACTCAATATTTTATATACAATATTCTTTATTTCTAATAACGTGCGAGCCGCTTAAATAAGTGGCTCGCACAAATTAATTTAACAAATTATTCAACGTTTTTTAAAAAACCATTCCTATTGAATAATAACTTTTTTAACAATTACATTTTCTTGTGATGCAATCTTCAGTAAATATATTCCTGCAGGTATCTTATGTACATCCATTTCTGTATGCCATGATTTATCAGCATTATCAAGCTCTTCAGAAATAAAGCATTTCCCGATTACATCATATAAACCAATATTTGTTTTTCCGCTAATCCCTGATTTAACATTAATGAATATGTTATCATTCGCAGGATTTGGATAAACAAGAACATCAGTTTTTTGATTTGAAATTTCAGCATCCGTTATTAAAGGAGTAGCGCTATATGTTATCAAATAACCATGTATTCTTAAAAATGGCTCGGTGTGTGAGCTATTGTCGTATCCGGTATTTAATGAATTTGTATACGATTGCAAAACATAATCAAGACTAATCGGCACTCCGGGAGTAAAATGATTTTGCAAATCAAAAAAATCAGGTTGAACATCCTGTCCCGGACACCAGCCTGCTCTTGCATATTGCCATGTACCGCTTTGATTTGAGCAACTATTACTGGAACAATCCGCTTTCCATAAATTCTGTGAAAAAGTTTCTGTACCATCTACTTTAATTGAATGAGTTGCATTCATAAATTCAGCAGCATTATTTGTATTGCCCTGACCATGTCCGGTAGTGGTCAACCTGATTACAGCTTTCTCCGTATTAGGTTCAATATAAATAGAGGTATCTGTTAAATCATACGATATTGCAGGGTCGCCATAAACCAGATAATCCGTGTTCCAAAGTTTATCAACTTTTACATATTTATAATCCGGTGTTCCCTGAACCAGTTTTAAAGTAATGTCAACAAGCCATCCGGATGCACCCCAAACCTGAACAAAAGACTGCAACTGAATTTTTCCAGAGAGTAACGATTTGAAATCGGTAATATCAAATTCCCAGTTTCCGCAAGCAATTCCGAAAGGAGTAATGTATCTTGCCAATTCCCACTCAGTATTATTTTTCAATAATTTTATCTGTGCTGCCTGATCCCATGGATCGCAACCACCGGTAGGACATCGTAAACTTACCTCCAATAATATTTTACTGTAATTATCAAATGATTCGGGCATGTAAACTGTTTTAATATTTGTTTGTCCTGCCGAACCAAAATTATGTTGAACGCCATTAAATATTATATTTTCCAGTGCCTGAGTAATCGATTGTTGTATTGTATCGTTGGTATGATTATTATCTGATGTTGCCGAAACATAAGCTTTTACAGTACATGCAGATTGTCCGGCAAGATTTGTTGTATTCGTAAACGTATAAATATATGTTCCGAATGCAGGAATAGTGGCATTCACAGTCTCAGTAACCGGCGTATTATTATTTAATTTATATGTTGCCTGAAAAGTGCTTATTGGTGATGTGGAATAATTTTTCACTTCAATTGCAATTTTTTCAGTGCTGGTAAAACCTGTGCCGAATATCGATGGCTTTGCAATACCTATCACACCAACATCGCAGGTTGTAACAACGAACCCGGGAACCCAATCTGTAGCCGGATCCATATTTAATAATGTCCCTTTATTTAAATTCGATGTTGCATCATTAGCTGTTGTTCCGGTACCTTCATTCATTTTCCAGTAACCAACCAAGCCGGATTCTGTTCCTGTTAATTCACTTGCCATCGATGCCTGTATTTGAGCCTGTGATCGTGCAACATTCCATATCCTGATTTCATCGAGTGTGCCATCAAATAAACGACCTGTCCATGTAGGGTTCTCTCCAAAATCTAAAATCTTTCCGGTCGAAGGATTCATTGCACCAGTTACATTCAAGCTTGCCTGTAGTTCTCCATTAATATAAATTTTCATAATTGAACCATCATATACTCCGGCAATATGATACCATGCGTTTAAGCCCATCACAGCCGGCGTTGTAACCTTCTGCCAAACATTTCCTATTGCAATTGTGAATTCGGCTTTGCCTCCTTCTCCAGCTGTTAAGCAATATCCACAGTCGGGGCTTGTTGATTGTTTGCCGATAATTGTTCCTGCCCATACACTGCTTTTCCAGGTATCTGCATTTATCCATACTTCAAGAGTTAATGCGGTTGTTGGATTTAGTGATGTGGCATCGGTAACACCAATTTTATCATTCGTGCCATCAAGGTCAAGCCCGAAATTCTGTGAAAACACGGGTGTTTGAACTATGCCTGCTATAATCGCAATAAGAATAAAAAATATTTTTTTCATGGTTTGAGATTTTGTGTTTTATAATTTTATTTTTTATTGAATGCTGATTTTTCTTTTTTCTATTTGTGATTTATATTGAATTCCCAAAACATAGATTCCTTTTGAAAATTCACTTATATCAATTTTATTAATTCCTTTTTCTTCAAAATAATTTTTTAATAATCTACCCGATAAATCGCTGATACTGATTTCTGCTTTCTCCGGCAATTCCAAAAACAAATTGTTATGAGCCGGATTGGGGAAAATTTTTGCAAAATATTTTATCTCTATATCATCATTAATACCGGTACCAATAAGCTTTTCGCTTGTATAACATAAAGTATAATATTTTTCTTGCAGATTTACATCATTGAACAAAATTGTATTTCCCATAACTTGTGACGCACACATTAAAGGCTGAAAAATTCCTGAAGTATCATCTCTAACAAGTAATGTATATAACGAATCTGCACCACCCGAAGTCAGCATGGTACCACCGGAAGCCGCATCCAGTAAATTAAAAACCACCTGCGAACCAAACTCACCTCCTTTGTTCACATACCAAACCCTTGACAATCGCTTGAAATCAGGCGGTGCATTAACCGGTGCATCCAATGCAGTAACACCAGCCTCGTTATTGTGACCAAACACTACATATTTTGAAAATTCTTTTTCTCCTATCGAAGTAATCAACGATAACCCGTTTTGTGTGACTGCATAAGTATATTGATCGGCATTTTTTCCATACCACGAAGCATTGATATCAAACTGTTCTGCCATTATAGAGTCACCTACCGGGGCATATGAATCAGCCCACGAAAAGCAGGTGCTTGTTGAGTTATGTAAAATTCCATTCAAATGGTTCAACCCATTATCATGAACAATTGAATCCACATCTTCATCAAAATTATAATATGCAATTAATCCTGTTTCATTTCCTTTTAATTGATGAAACATACCATCTTTTATTTCCTGTGCTGTTTTGGCAACATTCCAAACCCTTATTTCATCAAGGTTTCCTGTAAATTCATAAGATAGAATATCCCACGGAGCCAACCCAATTATAAATGGACTGGTATTTGAAACTATTGCAGTTTGAGGGAAAACATCTATTTCGCTAATATTCACCCCGTTGATATAATTGGTCATTTTTCCATTTGCATCATAAGTTGTTGCAATGTGTATCCATGCTGAATCCTGTGGCATTGAGCCCGGGCCGGTACGAGGAATTTCCTGATGATCGGGATTGAAAATTTCGGAATACACATCAAGATTTTCGAAACCTAAAACATAACCATTATTAAATTGGTTATCGAGTTTACCCATAATCTTTCTGTTCTCACCAAAAGTGTATGCCCTTGCCCAAACCTCCATGGTTAGCTGTGTTCCGGGATTGAATGCATTATCATTTCCACAATTGATATAAATTCCGGGATAACCTAAAGTGCACCATTGCGCATAATCTACATAAAAACTTTTTCCGGCAGAAGTTGTTTGCGAAAACCCGCTTTGCCCCGTTATGCTTAGTATTGCTATAAAAATTATTTTATTAACTATTTTCATTTTGATATTATTTTGAATTTTAATTTTTAATACATATCCCACCAGATAGGCGTAAATTCATTGTCTGCACCCTGACTCGAAACTGCTTCCAGGTAATGTTCCCTGTTTAATGTGGATTCCGAATTCGGATAAATCATTCTTTTGGGTAAATCATTCTCGCTAATTTCAGAGCCATCGTATTTTTTTAATTTCGGAAAAGCAGTACGACGATATTCTGCATAAGCTTCATAACCATTCGAGAAAGCAAATGAAATCCATTTCTGATTTATAATCTGCTCCATGCTTACCGGCGCCAATGACTGAATATACGTGTCGATTGTTTGATCGGAAACACTGTATGTTGAATCGCCGTATACTTCATAAAAATGAATATTCGCTCTTACTCCATCTTCAAAAAATTGTTGAGCGCTTCCCTGCAAACTGCCATTCAATGCTGCCTCTGCTTTTAAAAAACAAACTTCAGAATAACTGATAATCACACCGGGTGTTTCATTACGCAGAAACCATTTTCCAACTCTTGATATATCACCCCAGTTTCCATCAAGATTATAATTACTCCATGCTGAATCTGTCGTGAGTAAAAGATTGGGAACTCCTTTGTATGGCGGGATCCAGGGCAATACTGACATGGGAGATTTATCCAAAAGAATTGAAGTTCTCGGATCATTTGTATTCACAAGCATGTCAACCAAAAACTTTGAAGGATTATTTTGAACCACTGCCTGACCTGTAAAACTTGCTTCGTAAACAGGATTCTTTTTTTCTGAGTTAAACGGAAATAATATTGATTCTTCATTTGAAGATATCATGATTTTTGTTGATAAATCTAAAACCACCGAAGCGTAAGTTGAAGGCAGCCTGTCTTTGATGCGTGTTGCAAGCCTTAACCTGAGCGCGTTTGCAAACATTTTCCATCGCGAAATATTTCCTTTGCAAATTAAATCTGCTGAAGCATCAAAAAAAGATTTTGAAGGATCGAGCATCTCTTCATCATTCTTTAATTCATTCAGCATGTTCAGATAAATTAATTCCTGTTTATCATATACTGGAGTGTAATTCAAATTCGATAATCCCTGCAATGCCTCTGAATACGGTATCTCGCCCCACAAATCAGTTAAGCGATGAAAAAGAAAAACCCTCCAGATACTTGCTGCCGCATACTGATTCGCGTATTCTGGTTTTCCGTTTGTCATCAGACACACTTCATTTATATTGCTTAATGCATCGGCGTATTGTTCCTGCCAGAATGCATCTTTTCCTGAAGGTACAACATACTCCTTTCCCTGTTCCACTCCGCCTCTTGAAGCAAAATACATCATCCAGTTCATTAATCCCCACTGTTCAAGATTTACATTTGAGTTGTAACTGCAAATACCTTGTTTTAATGCATAACGAAACAAATATTCAGGACTGGTTGTTATCGGCTCATTCGGGTTAACATTCAAATCTGTCAAATCTTTTTTACAACCCGATACAATGAAAAGCATTATCAATACTAATATTCCGAAACTTTTATTTTTAATTGACTTCATATTTCACTGAATATTAAAAATCAAATTTTAAATTAAAACCAATACTTCTTCTAACAGGATAAGAATATAATTCATATCCCTGTCCGCTGCTGCTGTCATGAAAAGTTTCAGGGTCAACATTCGGAACTTTACTATACATCAGCCATAAGTTTCTTCCATAAACTGAAACATAAAAATTTTTCATTTGTATTTTGTTGAACCATTTATCGGGAAGTTTATAAGTAAATGTTAACTCTCGCAATTTTACATAGCTTGCATCATACACAAAAGGTTCATGAATTTCGTTTGTCCAATCAGAAAACTGACTCCAATATTTTTCGGGGTTAACAAAAGTTTGATTAGAAATTCCTGAAAGGTCAGTCCCTACTACATTATGCGATTGATCGTATACATATCCTCCACTTGTATAATATCCGGGATGTTCAGAAATTGATTCAGGATTATTTTCTCCATTCAACAAAATTGTTCCTGTTTGATAAACACCATCAGCCATATAACCTCCGGTTGCTTTCCAATCATCGACAGAAATTCCTGCTGCTTCACGGGCTTCTTCCGAAGCATACCATGCATCACGACCTTCCAATGTTTCTGAAAAATTTCCGGCATAACCATATCCATACATATCAGTACCGGCAAACATTTCACCGCCTATTCTTGCATCGATTAAAAAAGATAATGTGAAATTTTTCCATGTAAATGAATTGGTCATCGATAATTTAAATTTTGGATTGATATTTCCTAAAACCTGCGTGGTATCTGACCTCAGGTACATTCCATTTTCATTAATTAATTTATTTCCATTCGCATCACGTTTTATTGCATAACCAACGATATCACCGTATGGATGTCCGGGACGCGCTTCAATGCTAAGCCCCCAATGTTCCATCAATTGTAAGTTATCAACGCCTTCTGCAAGCTCAATTACTTCCGATTTATTTTTTGTGTAATTCAAAATAAAGTTCCACGAAAAATTATTTTCATCTACAGGCTTACCGTTAAGTTGCAGCTCTATGCCTTTATTTTCAATATTCCCGGCATTTATCAATGCATAGTTTGAACCCGAAGCAGGAGAAACATCAATCTGAACAATCTGGTTAAACGAATTTGTTTTATAATAACTAAAATCCAAACCAATCCTGTCGAAGAAGAATCGCATGTCTGTTCCAATTTCTTTTGAAACTAATTTTTCAGGTTTCAGATTTTCAGGAGGAATGACGGTTGTAACATTTGCAATTGTTCCGTAGGTATCAGTGCTGTCAACGTAATAAGTTTTATTTAAACGATAGGGGTCGGTATCGTTACCAACCGCTGCCCATGAAGCTCTTATCTTTCCATATGAAAATATTTTCTCTGCTTTCTTAGATAAATTCATCAGATCAGAAAAAACAAAACCCGAACTGAATGAAGGATAGAAATAAGAATTGTTTCCTTTTGGTAATGTCGATGACCAATCATTACGTGCTGTTACATCTAAAAACAAAAAATTATGATATGCTAGCTGACCTGAAAAATATAACGAGTTGATTGCTTTCTCATATAATAACGAACGATACTTTGGAGTATTCAAACTATTTTCAATAGTATAAATATAGGGTTCATTTAAACCACCTTTTGTTTCCGCAGTATTTTGTTTTGATTTGTCATACATCGCGTTTCCACCGGCATTAGCAGTGAATGAAAATATTTCCCATTCTTTTTTATAGCTCAGTAAAAAATCTGTATTGTACTCATCGCACTGAATTTCTTTCTCACTATAGGACCCCAACGAACTTATTAAACCATTATATGCATCACGACTCCAGAATTTCTGTAATGAATGATCGGGTGCAGTTCTTATTATTAATGAAAGGTTAGTATCTAAATCTATCGTTAATGAAGTGTTTCCGAAGAATCTGTTTTTTGTATCATTATTCAATTCATATTCTTCATTCCAAAAAGGGTTTGTCATCCATGCCCAGTTCATATACCATGTCTGCTCTTTTCCATCAGTGTTCATCAAATTATTTTCTAACGATTCATTGCTCACATTACGAGGCATCATAATATAATTCCTGTTCGCATTATTATGTGCATCCGACAATCCAAGACGGTTATCATAAGCCTGGCGAACGTATGAGCCAAAAACATTCAATGTAACTCTTTTGTGAATTTTTGTTCCTGCATTCAAACTTATGTTTGTTCTTTTCACTGATACATTTGGGACAATATCTGTGTTTTTCAAATCAGCAAGCGTTAAACGGCATGTTGAATTTTTCTTTCCTCCACTTAATGAGACAGAGTTATTCAAAGTCATTCCTGTTTGAAAATAATCTTTATAGTTATCAGGTTGTGATGAAAAAGATTTTTGTTTTCCGTCCCAGTCAATGATTTCCTGTCCTTCCATCTTAGGTCCCCAGCTTCCGTAAGACGAAGCATTCGTTGCATCAAAAACAGGAATACCATTACTATTAATTATCCACGGACCTTCAAATTTTCCATTGCGTCCTGCACCATAAGTATTCTGTATATCCCATAATATATAAGGTGTATCAAATGATGTATTGGAATTAAAACTTATCTGAATTTTTTTCGATGCTTTTCCTTTTTTTGTTGTAATTAAAATTACGCCATTTGCAGCACGGGAGCCGTAGAGAGCCGATGCACTTGCACCTTTCAAAACAGATATACTTTCTATATCATCGGGATTGATATCAGAAATTCCGCTGCCATAATCACGTCCGCCCCATTTATCACCTGCATTGCTAACAGTTGAATTATCTATTGGGACACCGTCAACAACAATCAATGCCTGATTATTATTTGTAAAAGATTTATTTCCGCGTAAAACAATTTTACTCGACGATGCCGCTCCTCCATTTGCTGATGCGACATCCAGCCCAGCTACTTTTCCTGAAAGCTGATTGATCATACTTACATCCTTTGCCGTTTGCAGCATATCACCTTTTACTTCGGTAACTGAATACCCAAGTGATTTTTTTTCACGCTCAATTCCTAAAGCCGTAACTACCATGCCCGACAACTGAGTTACTGACGAACTCATAACTGCATTTAACTGGCTTTGCCCATTAACCGGAATAATCAATGTATTGTAACTGATGAATGAGAATACTAATGTATCATTAGGGTTAGAAATTTTTATTGAATATTTTCCATTGGCATCACTAATTGTTCCATTGGTTGTATTATTGATTTTTACAGTAACACCAATCATTGGCGTTCCATCGTTTTTATCAGTAATAATTCCTGAAACAGTTAACTCCTGTGCAAAACTTTGATGAATAAAAAATATATTTATTAATAAGGTGAAGAATAAAAACAATTTTAAATTTTTTCTCATATCTCTTTTCACTTTTACCATTTTTTCAATTTCACTCACTTTTCAATCTCATTCTTCAACTTTATACTATTTTCAGGCTTTGGAACAAAAATCACGGCAAATATAAATAAAATACTAAATCGTTTTAGATAAATTGAAAATTTTTTTTAACAATCTTGATTTTTTTATAAAATCTACTTAGCTGATTACTCCCGAAACGTAATCTTTTGTCTTCTGTTCTTTAGGATTCTCAAGTATTTCATGAGCAGGGCCACATTCAATTACTTCCCCCATATGAATGAAAATAATATAATCGGCTATTCGCTTTGCCTGTCGGAGTATGTGAGTAACAAAAACAATAGTGTACTTATCTTTTAATTCCTGAAATTTTTTTTCAATGTGTTGGCTCGATTGCGGATCAAGTGCTGACGTTGGTTCATCGCCCAGAATAATTTCCGGTTCAACAGCCAAACCTCTCGCCAGACATAATCGCTGTTGCTGACCTATAGATAATCTTGAAGCCGGCATTTTCAAACGGTCTTTTACTTCTTCCCACAAACTTGCTTCCTTTAAATAATGTTCAACTATTAAATTCAATTCTTTTTTATTTTTAATTCCGTGAATGCGCGGGCCATACGCAACATTATCGTAAACCGACATAGGTAAAGGAAATGGACGCTGTGAAAGCAAACCCATTTTTTTTCTTATGCTTGTAATTTCAATATTCGAATCAAAGATATTTTCATTATCAACCAAAACTTTTCCGGAAATTCTTACATCATCAGCATTATCAATTAAACGATTGAAACATCTTAGTAGAGTGGTTTTCCCGCAACCGGAAGGACCTATAATCGCAGTTATTTTTTTTTCAGGAATATCAAGGTTGATATTTTTTAAAACATGATTATTCCCATAATAAACATTAAGGTCTCTGACACTGATATGTGGTATAAAATCCATTTCTAACTGATCCTGTATTTTTTTAATTTGCTTGTAAAAAATCGTGATAATATACTTATAACTAAAATGATAATAACCAGTAACAATGCCGATGCATAAGCTCTTTGCTGAACTTCGGGAAAAGGAGTTCCCAATTGAAAAAATATAGCGAGCGGCAATGTTGCAACTGATTGATATAATGATGTAGGAATATAATCTGTATAACCTGCGGTGAATAATACAGCCGCTGCATCGCCTATTGCACGGCCAAAAGCAATTAATGCCGCTGTTATTATTCCGGGCATTGCCTGTTTTATAATTACGCTTCTTGCAGTCTGAAATTTTGTTGCACCTAATGAATATGATGCTTCAAATAATCCTTCTGAAATCATCTTCATCACTTCATCAACCGAACGAATAACAACCGGAAGAATAACAATAGTTATAATTATTATTGCTGCTAACAATGAAGTTTTCAACCCAAAAAAAATCATGATGATAAATCCGAATGCACCGTAAACAATAGAAGGAATTCCCCACATCACATCAAAACACAACCGTAATGTATTTACGAAATAAGAATTTTTCTTGGAATAAACATTCATATAAATTACAACAGGTAAACTTATCAATAATGCTAAAATGGTTGAACCCGCAGCAAGATATAATGAACCAAGTATTGCATTTAATATCCCTCCTTCTTTTCCAAGGTAATATCCTCCTTTAGGAGTTTTTAAAATCATATCCCATGAAAGGGCCGGTAATCCTTTATATAAAACAGTTATGATTATGAGAAAAAGTCCACCGGCAATGATAAACATTGATGCTTTCATTAACCATACAAAAATTTTCTCTTCTAATAATTTCAATTTCATATCATGCTCCTATTATTCTTTCAACACGCATAATAGCTATGCGCGAAAACACATTGAAAATTATTACTATCACAAGTAGTATCAATGCCGAAAACATTAATGCTGAATCATACATGGGTATCGACATCATTTCACCATAATTATTTGCTATCAATGCAGGCAAAGGATAACCCGCGTCAAATATGGAATGCGGAATTTTTATCACATTTCCAACAACCATTAAAACTGCCATTGTTTCACCAAATGCTCGCGACACACCTAATATTATTGCCGCTATTATTCCGGGTAATGCTTTTTTTACGACAACAAATTTTATGGTTTGCCATTTTGTAGCACCCAGTGATAATGAGGCTTCGCGCAACTCATGCGGCACAGCATTGAACACTTCATTCAACACATGAATGATCACAGGGACTATCATTAACGCAAGAACCAGTCCACCGGTAAACACGGTATATCCTGTTGAGGAAATGCCAAAAATTGGCGCAACATATTCTTTTATTAAAGGAACGATAAAAACAATTCCCCATACACCATACACTACAGAAGGGATTCCTGCCAGAATATCAATTACCGGATTAATTGTATTGCGTAATTTTTTCTTTGCATATTCTGAAAAATAAATTGATGTAAGTATACATGCAGGTACTGCAATTATTACAGAAATCATCGTAACCCAGGCTGTACCTGAGATAAATGGCAGCATTCCGAATTTACCTTTCAACGGTTTCCATTCAGATGAAAAAATCATTTCAAAAAAAGAATGATTTTTTAAAACGGGAAATGATTTTATTGAAAGACCTATGATAATTAAAAATAAAAGTAAAATTAAAGATAACGAAAGCAACAACATTGTTTTTCCTGCAACTGAATCCAGAATCAAATTATATTTTTTTCTGTTTCTCATAAAAAACAATTATGCAAGTGGGATAAAATAATTCGTGAAATAAACTTTCACGAATTAATAAGTAATACTGAATAAATTTATTATTTCAATCTACCAAGTGCTGTATTAATTTTTTCTTCTGATAGATTTATATAGCCGGCATCTGAAACATATTTTTGCCCGTCAGTAAGCACCCATTTCAAAAATTCAACAACAACTTTATCTTTCGGCTGATCTTTACAAACAAAATATAAATCGCGTGCGGGGGGTGACGGGAAACGCCCGTCTTTAATGGCTCTTACAATACTATCTTTATGCTGATAAAAATATTCCTTATCATCAATCATTCCGTTTCCGTTAAAATCAATCGGCAAAATTTTAATACCTGAAACTACATACTTTGAAGTAGCATCGTAAGCATAACCAATATTATTATAGCCTATTCCCAGTTTATCATTCTTTACTGCTTCTGTAATTCCGGGGTCTCCCGAAACTGCAGTACCTATTATATCTTCCTGTTTTTTTCCTAAATATTTTGCCCACACATCAGCGGCACCGCAAGCATCGGAACGAGTGTAAACATTTATCTTTCCTTTAATTTTCCCATTTTTTATAGCAGCGCCCCAATCGGTAACACTACCTGTCAAAAATATTTTTTTTAATGTTTCTTTATCTAATCCTTTGTTCAATAATTGCTGAAGTACAGGATTATTAACGTTGACAATAGGAACAACCGCATCTTTTGTAACGGGAATAAACCATGCTCCTTTATCAATTTCCTCTTTTGATATTTCTCTTGAAACCATGCCAAGGCTTACCAATCCTGACAAAGCATCAGTCATTCCTTTACCTGCACCACCGGCTGAAACATCAATTTTTACATTAGGATTTAATTTGCAAAATTCATCGGCCCATTTTTGTGCAAGCGGGTAAAGTGCAAAAGCACCGGAAATACTTATGTTGCCTTTTAAATCAGAAATGTTTGTTTTATTTTCTTTTTTTTCAGAAGAAGTTCCGCATGAAGATGCAGCAAAAATGATAACAGCAAATAAAATTGTGATTGAATTTTTCATTTTAATGATTTTTTTAGAAGAACAAATATATAAAAAATATTAACTCTACAGACTTAGTAGATAATAATTATACCGACAGAAAAGAGTTTTGCAAAATATTTTTTGTTCTCTGTACGGTATAACTCGTTCTAAACAGTTTTGCAAAGGCAAAACTGTTTAGAACGAGTATAATTTCTTAAATTTTTCTTAATTAATTTCAACCTTTAAAATTATTTTATATTTTTGCTTTGATGAAATGGTTACATCTGATACTTGCTATATATATTTCTTCTCTTTGTTTTTATCCCTGTAAAGACAATGGTGACCATGAAGCATTTTCGGTTCAGAAAATAAAAGATAGTAAATCGTGCAATGAGCATCATGATGAAAATTGCTGTCATCATTGTTCGCCATTCTGTTTTTGTAACTGCTGCCAGGTGAATACTGTTGTTTCACTCTCTTTTGAATTTCATCAAATATCAACATTATCAAAAGAAATTATTACAGAATACGTTGAACACTCAATTCCTGAAATCTATTATCAAATCTGGCAACCGCCTAAAATCTGATTGATTTTTTATTTCATTTTTTTTAAAGCAAAGCTTAAATGCTTTGTCATTCCTGTATTATTTCATTATTAAAATATTAATCAGATGATAGATAAAATCATTAATTTTTCTATCAAGAATAAAATACTTATTGGATTATTTGTTTTTTTCTTGATATTGTGGGGAATATTCTCTTTAAGAGAATTGCCCATTGATGCGGTTCCTGACATTACCAACAACCAGGTTCAGATCATTTCCATTGCTCCTACACTGGCTGCAAATGAAGTAGAACAATTTATTTCGGCACCTGTAGAAGTTTCGGTAGCAAATATTCCCCACGTTATTGAATTGCGTTCAATTTCAAGACTTGGCTTATCGGTTGTAACTGTCGTGTTTAAAGACAATACAGACATTTACTGGGCACGTCAGCAAATTTCAGAACGGCTTAACGAAGCCGAAGAGTTAATTCCGGCAGGACTCACAACCCCGCAAATGGCGCCTATTTCGTCGGGGTTAGGAGAAATTTATCAATATACACTTCATATTAAACCGGGTTATGAGAAAAAGTATGATGCCATGTCATTACGTACTATCCAGGATTGGATTGTTCGCCGCGAATTACTTGGTACACCCGGTGTTGCCGATGTTAACAGCTACGGAGGTTTCCTTCAGCAATATGAAGTTGCCGTGAACCCCGATAAGCTGCGTGCAATGGGTGTTACGCTTGATGAGATCTTTTCTGCCCTTGAATGTAATAATCAAAACACCGGAAGTGCTTACATTGAAAAAAATCCTACAGCATATTTCATTCGCGGAATCGGCTTGGTTAATTCACTTGAAGATGTCGGGAATATAGTTGTAAAAAATAATAATGATGGAATACCTATTTTAATCAGTGATGTTTCAAAAGTCCAGATGGGTCATGCGCCGCGCTATGGTGCTTTTGTAGTTGATACAACAGGAGAAGCCGTTGGCGGAGTAGTAATGATGCTGAAAGGTTCGAACGCTTCAAAAGTTGTTACCGACGTGAAAAAACGAATGGAAACTATCCAGAAATCATTACCAGAAGGTTTGGAAATAGAACCTTACTATGATCGCACAGAGCTTGTCGACCGCGCTGTTGGGACTGTTTCAAAGAATTTAATTGAAGGAGGATTAATTGTAATTTTTGTTTTGGTTTTGTTACTTGGAAATTTACGTGCCGGACTTGTTGTTGCTTCGGTAATTCCGCTTTCCATGTTGTTTGCAATTTCCTTGATGAATTTATTTGGTGTATCGGGAAACCTGATGAGCCTTGGCGCCATTGACTTTGGGCTTATTGTTGATGGTGCCGTCATTATTGTTGAAAGTGTTATTCACCGCATCACACAAAGCAAAACGCATCATGTCGGAATCACAAAATTAACATCCGGGCAAATGGATATTGAAGTTTATGAATCGGCTAAACGCATGATGAATTCAGCAACTTTCGGGCAGATCATAATTCTTATTGTTTATCTTCCTATACTCGCATTGGTAGGAATTGAAGGAAAAATGTTTCGCCCTATGGCACAAACAGTAAGTTTTGCAATACTCGGAGCAATCATACTTTCGCTTACTTATGTTCCCGTTGCTTCATGTCTTTTCCTGAGCAGAAAAACGAAATACAAAAAAAATATTTCTGATAAAATAATGTCGGGATTTTTAAAAATTATTAGTCCGCTTCTTAATTTTTCTCTCAAACACAAAGTATCAGTAGTATTGGCTTCTGTTATGTTATTTGCCGGAAGTATTTTATTATTCAATACACTGGGTGGCGAATTTATTCCGAATCTTGAAGAAGGCGATTTGGCTGCCGGAGTAATCACACTTCAGGGAGGCTCGCTTTCACATACGATCGAAGCAGTTGAAAAAGCTAACAAAATTTTGATGTCGAAATTTCCCGAAGTAAAACATGCGGTATGTAAAATAGGAGCAGGCGAAATTCCAACCGACCCCACACCTATGGAAACCGGTGATTACATTATTGTAATGAAAAATAAAAAAGAATGGACAAGCGCTGAAACCCGCGAAGAAATGATTGAAAAAATGCAAAAGGAATTATCGGTACTTGCCGGAGTAAAGTTCGAATTTCAACAACCGATACAAATGCGTTTCAATGAATTCATGTCAGGTGCAAAACAGGATGTGGCGGTAAAAATATTTGGCGACAACCTTGATGTTCTTGCAGAAAAAGCAGAACAAGTAGAAAAACTAATTACTCCGGTTGAAGGTGTAACCGACATCAGTGTAGAGAAAGTTACCGGTTCCGGACAAGTACAGGTTATTTACAATCGTAAGAAATTAGCTCATTACGGATTGAATATTTCAGATGTGAACAATTTGCTGAAAACCGCATTTGCCGGCAATATTGCAGGTGTTGTTTACGATGAAGAAAAACGTTTCGATTTGGTTGTCAGGTATGACAAAGATTATCGTCAGGATATCGACTTTATAAAAAATATTTACATCCCGCTGAAAAATGGAAATCAGATTACACTCGATCAGGTTGCTGACGTTACCTTAAAAAATGGTACAGCGCAGGTTTCACGCGAAAGCACCAAAAGAAGAATCAATGTTGGTTTCAATGTTCGCGGAAGAGATGTGCAATCTGTAGTTGATGAAGTTCGCAACAAGCTAGATAAAAAAGTAAAACTTCCCGCAGGATATTATTTTGATTATGGCGGTCAATTCGAAAATTTAGTTGAAGCCAAAGAACGCTTGTTTATTGCCGTTCCGGTTGTACTGCTTCTTATTTTTATTTTGCTTTTTTTTACATTCCATTCCTTCAAGCAAACATTACTTATATATACAGCTGTTCCTTTCTCGGCAATCGGCGGGATTGTTGCTTTATATTTACGTGATATGAATTTCAGTATCTCTGCCGGTGTAGGATTCATCGCACTCTTCGGGGTTGCTGTTTTGAACGGAATTGTTCTTGTAGCCGAATTCAACCGACTGGAAAAAGACGAAGGCATTTCTGATATTTATGAACGCGTTCGAAAAGGAATACGTATCCGTTTGCGCCCGGTAATAATGACGGCTATTGTGGCTTCATTTGGGTTTTTGCCTATGGCCCTTTCAAATTCTGCCGGAGCTGAGGTCCAAAAACCACTGGCTTCAGTTGTAATTGGCGGTCTTATTTCATCAACTATTCTTACTCTTATCATCCTTCCCGTACTGTATGTTTTGTTTACGCGAAAAAATAAAAAGAATGCCAAATCAACTATTAACCCTGCATTAGGAGTTATTATTGCTTTGCTTTGTATTGCATTACCTTCAATAACCAATGCACAGAATGTAAATACAGAAACATATACTCTTGAAAAAGCAATTAACAAAGCTCTTGAAAAAAACGGCGAAATCAATGCGGCTGAAATGAATGTGGATATGAATAAAAAATTAAAATCCGCTTCATGGAATATTGACAAAACTTCTGTTGATTATACATACGGACAATCCAATTCTTTCGTAAAAGATAACAACATCAATGTTTCGCAGTCTGTTCAATTTCCAACGGTTTATGTTTATAAAAACAAAATGGCACAAGCAACTGTTAAAAGTTCAGAATACAATTTGCTTCTTTCCAAATCAAAAATTGTTGCCGATGTAAAACGTAATTATTTTGAACTTGCTTTTTGTTATTCAACGCTGAAACTATTGAAATTCCAGGATAGTTTGTACCGCAATTTTCAAAAAGCAGCCGATTTAAAAAATAAAACAGGCGAATCATCACAATTAGAAAAAATAACAGCAGAAACACAATTAATGGAAATCAATACCCATCAAAAAAATATTCTGGCAGATATTGAAATCTATAAGAAAAAACTGGCATCGTTGCTGAATCAAACCACAGCAATAGAAATTTCCGATTCGGAATTGGTAAAGCTTCCATACGTTATTCAATCTGACAGTTCTGTTATTATGGAAAACCCTTCGCTTGGGATTTCGAAACAGCAAATCGATATTTCAACGTATGAAGCTAAAACGGAAGCCTCAGCAATGCTACCCGATTTTACAGTAGGATATTTTAATCAATCTAATAAAGACCTCTCTGAAAACGACCGGTTCACGGGCATTTCAGCAGGTATAACGATTCCCCTGTTTTTTAATTCTGAGAAATCAAAAATTCAGGCAGCTAAAATAAATAAGGAAATTGCAGAGCAGAATTTTGAAAATAATATCAGGATAGCGCAAAACGAGTATGCTTCGTTGTTGCAGGAGTATTCGAAATACAAAACAAATCTCGATTACTACGAAACAAAAGCTTTAGCTCAGTCTGAATTAATTATTTCTTCAGCAAATAAAAGTTATAAAGCCGGGAATATTGATTATGTTGAATATGTTCAAAGCCTTGACAGAGCTATTGAAATCAGAAGCAATTATCTGGAATCGTTGCTTGACTTCAATTTCACAGTTATCGCAATTGATGAATTTATCGGAAAAATCAAATAATAAAAATTTATAAAAATCAATTTTATGAAAAATAATATAATTGCCATTATGCTTTTTGGAATTCTGTTTGCCACTGCATGTGGAAATGGCAGTAAAAAAAGTGAAGAAGAAAGTGAAACACTTCCCGAAAACACTTGTGAAATGAACGAAGAGCAATACAAACTTGCCGGGATAGAACTGGGAAATGTAGAACAAAAAAATATCGGAAGCGTTTTAAAACTCAGCGGAATTATTAATGTTCCGCCACAAAACCTGGTTACAGTTTCAGCACCATTGGGCGGATATATCAAAAGCACCGACCTGTTGCAAGGCAGTCCCGTAAAAAAAGGTCAGGTACTTGCAGTTATTGAAAATCCCGAATTTATTGAACTTCAGCAAAACTACCTTGAAAGTAAAAGCCAGCTCGAATATTCTGAAACCGAATACCAGCGCCAGAAAGAACTTTATGAAGGAAATGTAAATTCAGCTAAAACTTACCAGCAGTCACTTTCAGAATATAAAACATTAAAAGCAAAAGTAAATGCATATGAGCAAAAGCTTGCCCTTATTGGTATTTCAGTTGGTCAACTGAAAGATGACAAAATTACAAGTTCGGTAAATTTAGTTTCCCCTATAAACGGATATATTAAAACCGTAAATGTGAATGTGGGAAAATATGTTGAAGCAACAGATATTGTTTTTGAAATTATCAACAACGATAAGCTTACACTGGAACTGACCATGTTCGAGAAAGATCTGGAAAAAATAAAAGAAGGACAGGATATCGAATTCAAAACCACCAACAATAACGACATTTCTTACAAAGCCACCGTTTACCGCGTAGGTAAAGCAATCAATGATGATAAAACCGTTAAAGTATACGCAACAGTTGATGGCGATGCTAAAGATTTGATTGCCGGAATGTATGTATCGGCACAGGTTGAAACCGGTGAAGAGTTGGTTGATGCGCTTCCTACCGATGCTATTGTTTCGTTTGATGATAAAGATTATATTTTCATTTCAAAAGGAAAAAGAAATGAAGAAGGTAAAACAGTCAATGATTTCCTGATGGTAGAAATCACAAAAGGAACAAGCGCAGGTGGATTTACCCAGGTAACCCTTCCTGAAAAAATTTCTAAAACCGATAAAACCATTGTTATTAAAGGAGCTTATGCATTACTTGCCGCATTAAAAAATGCCGGGGAAATGAGTTGTTAATCCTCTTAATGAATAGCAAATAAAATAATATTTTCTTTTCATTAAAAATATAATCAGCGAATCGAATAATATATAAATTTGCCAAAAATATATTATTCATTTAATATATTAAAAAGAAACCTATTTATTATATCATTAATCTGAAAAACTATGTTCAACAAAATGATTGCAGCAATGCTTCCTTACATGCCCCAGCAGTTTGTATGGGTGTTCTCAAAAAGATATGTAGCAGGGAAAACTCTCAATGAAGCTATCGGCTATTGTAAAGACTTAAACGCACAGGGCATAAAAATAACGATAGATATACTCGGCGAATTTATTAAGAACCTTGATGAAGCTGAACAAAACAAAAATGAATATCTTGAAGTAATAGAAACGATACAGAAGAATAAAATTGATGGGAATTATTCATTAAAACCTACAATGTTCGGACTTTTAATTGATAAAGAAGTTTGTTATAAACATATTCGTGAAGTTGTAAAAAAAGCAGCCGAATATGATAACTTTGTCAGAGTTGATATGGAAGACACACAATGTACCGATATAGAAATTGAATTATTTAGAAAACTGAAAAAGGAATTTCCAAAGAATGTTGGTCTGGTTGTTCAGGCTTATCTGAAAAGAACATTATCAGATGTTACCAATCTTTTAGATGTTAACACTCCCGAAATTCCTTTGAATTTCAGGCTTTGCAAAGGAATTTATAATGAACCAAAAGAATTGGCTTTTAAACATTATGAAGAAATAAACCAGCATTATCTTGAAGATCTTGAGTTTATGTTTAAAAATAAAATCTATGTTGGTATCGCTACCCACGATAAACCTTTAGTTGACGGAGCATATAAGCTAATCGAAAAATATAATGTGCCAAAAAATATGTACGAATTCCAAATGCTTCTTGGCGTTACTCCCGATCTCAGAAAATCCATAACCGACAAGGGTCATACCATGCGCGTTTATGTTCCTTTCGGAATCAAATGGTTTGCATATTGCACCAGGCGACTAAAGGAAAATCCTAAAATGGCTGGATTAATCATTAAAGCGCTTTTTAAAAGAGGTTAATTCTATTTTCAAAAGTAATTGCGTTTTTGAAACAGTTCCGGTAATACGTTCTGAAAAAATTCAAAAACCGATAAAACCATTGTAATTAAAGGGATTTACGCATTACCTGCTGCTTAAATAAATGCCGGCGAAATGAATTGCTGGTAATTCCGATTTATAGCAAAGTAATAATATTTGCATTTCATAAAATAACAGTTCGGTAATTTTTTTATTTAAGGACTAAAGTCCTTGATAATTGTGGGTTTCGTAATAGCCCCGACCTTAAGGTCGGGGCTATTAAAACTCAATAAAATTGGGCTTTAGCCCAAAAAATACTAAAAAATTACCGAACTATTGATAAAAAAATAATCTGTAAAAATCATTCAGCGAATTAAAAAACGTATAATTTTGCAGTTGTTATTTGATAAACAACTCGCGGAATATGCGAAAATAAAGGGTTTATCATATAATTAGATTTATTTACAGAACTATTCCCTTAATAGGAATAAATTTTTATAATCATGCATAAGATAGAAAAACATCCCATTATTTCAATCGAACAACATGAGAAACATGTTTTTCAATATAATGGAAAAGAAATTATTGGAGAAAAAGGATTTACCATTGCAGCTGCTTTACACCAGGCTGGTTTTCCCATTCACTCTCACAGTCTTGCCAACAGGGAAAGAAGTCTTGAATGCGGCATTGGAAAATGCGGCGCCTGCGAAATGCTTGTTGATGGAAAGATTAAAAGGATCTGCATCACAACATGTGATGAAGTAAAAACCGTTGAGGAAATTCCAAATGGCTATGTTCCTAAGCCTACCGACTATTTATCAAAAGATGCATTAAAAGTTTATAAAACCTCTGTTGTAATTATTGGTGCCGGACCAGCAGGTTTAGCTTGTCGTGAAATACTTAATGAATCCAAAGTTTCAAATATTGTTGTCGACAGCAATGCTAAAATTGGCGGACAGTTCAATATGCAAACACATCAATTCTTTTTCTTTGAGAAAGAAAAGAAATATGGTGGTATGAGAGGATTCGAGATCGCAAAAATTCTTGCCGGTGATGACCATACCGGAATATTCCTTGACTGTACGGTTTGGGATATTTTCGAGAATAACCGCATCGCAGTGAAAAATATGAAAACACAGGAAATATTCTATATCGACTGTGAATATTTTGTGGTAGCTGCAGGAGCTGTTCCATTCCTTCCAAGCTTCCACAACGATGATCTACCGGGCGTTTACACCGCTGCCGTTATTCAGAAAATGATGAATACCGAGCTGACCTTACTCGGGAAAAATATTCTTACTGTGGGTGCAGGAAACATTGGTTACCTTACCAGTTACCAGCTAACCCAGGCAGGTGCTAAGGTTAAAGCCATAGTTGAAGCATTACCGCACGAAGGTGGATTCCCTGTACAGGCAAACAGGGTAAGAAGATTAGGCATTCCTGTTATTCTTTCACATTTGATTATTGAAGCTATTCCAAACAAAAATCATGACGGTATTACCGGGGCTGTAATTGTTGAAGCAAAGAATTTCAAACCGGTTCCGGGTACTGAGAAAATAATCGAAGGAATTGATGCTATAAATATTTGTACCGGGTTGATCCCCGACAACGACCTATTGATAAAGGGTCGTGAAATGTTCGGAAGAAAATGCTTCGGCGCAGGTGATGCGATCCGCATTGGCGAAGGCACAAGTGCCGTACTCAGGGGCAAACAGGTTGCCTACGAAATTCTTGATACCATGAGTAAGAATTATAATTATGAAGCATACTTAACCGTTTCAAAAGAATATTTCGATTCGCAACAGCATCCTGAAAAAATAATCGAAGAACCATATATGCCCTCAAAAGAAAGAATGGAAAAACCATTCGTACAAATTGATTGTCTGTATGGCTTTTCATGCAACCCCTGTGCATTCGCCTGTCCACACGGAGCTATTACCAAATCTTCTACAAGCACTGTTCCTCAGATTGACTTTGAAAAATGTATCGGATGTATGGATTGCGTTTATCAATGCCCGGGGTTAGCAATTTTTGGATACAACTTAAACAAAGAAACCCTTTTCCTTCCTGTTGAATTGGATGTTAAAGAAGGTTCTGATGTTTTCCTTGTTGACAATTACGCAAATAAAATAGGTGAAGGAAAAATCGATAAAATTTTAAAGAAGAAAAACCTTACTAACATTGCACGTGTAAAATCACAAGGAATTCCGAAAGAAGAATTGGTTAAGGTTCGCGGATTTGTTGTTAAGGAAAATTATCCTGAAAAACTTAATCTCAAATCGCATAAAGAAAAAACCGATGATGAAATTTACATGTGCCATTGTGATGATGTTACTTTGGCTGATGTGATGAAAGTGATCGGTGACAGAAAATACATTTCCATTGAAGAAATAAAACATACTACTCATTTGGGAATGGGTCCATGCCGCGGGAAAAGATGTCTTCTTCGTTTGCGATTATTATTAAGACCAAAAGGCGTTACTCTTATCGGTCACCCAACTCCACGTGCTCCTTTATCTAATCAGATCACGATTGGAGAACTTTATCCAACCAATAAACATGAAAAGGTAATTACCAATATTCATAATCAGAAACCTAAAGTAGTAGAAGTAAAATCATTTGTTGCAGGTGGAGGTATTGGGGGAAGTTCATTGTTCAGATATCTTGCAGAAGAAGGGAAAGCCCCTGTATTGATTAATTTTGGGTTTGGCTCATCATGGCGTAATATTGCCGGAGGACGCCCACAGTTCAGCCTTCCTGAACTTACAGATATCTCAAGGCATAATTTGGAATTATTTAAAAACCTCAGCAAAAATCACGAAATAGATTTTCGATTAACAAATTATATCACTTTTGCTCATGATGAGGAAATGCTGAAAACACTGGAAGATTCTTTAGCATGGCAGAAAGGAGTTATGCTAAAACCAAATCAGTTCCGTACAGAAATCTCTCCTTATTATAATGCTTCTAACTCAAAATATCTTGCTGCTCTAAAAACCGGCGATTGCTGGCAGGCTACACCGGGTAAGGTAATCGAAGCTTTACGCCAGATTGCGATTAGCAAAGGAGGAACACTCCTTGAAAACTGTGAATTAATTGATGTTGAGAAAAAAGATTCTGTTTATAAAATTATTGTCAAGACCAACGAAAACGAATATATCGAGTATCGCACCGAAATATTCATTAATGCATTGGGAGGAAATGGCGATAAGTTTGCAAAAAAATTAGGTATCGAAACAGGACTTTACCCGGTTAAACACCAGGCATTTATTACAAGAAGGTTGCCTATGCTGGGATTAAACGGAAGTTCTTTGGATATGTTGATCGACAGAAGAAAATACAAGGGATTTATTGCTGTTTACGGTCAGCAGCTTGCTGATACAGGTCAAATCATTGGTTGTGCTTCCCCACAAATTGAACCGGGTGAAACAGGTAAAGATTTAAAATACAATTCCGAAAACTTTATAGAAATTGTGTCCGAAATATTTACCGATTGGATTCCCGAAATTTCAGCTGTCGGATTCCAGGCATTGTGGTCGGGATATTACACCGAACCAAGAATGATCATAGATACCCATCTTGGACTATTCTTAGGGCTTAGAGGTCAGGGATTTATGTTGGGTCAATACCTGGGTAAAATGTATGTTGATAAATTGATGGGACGAGAAACACCAACATATTTTAAAGAATTGGAAATTAATGGAAGTGCGCTTCTTGAAAAAGCTTTTAAATAAGAGAAATCTATTCCTTTGAATAAAGAAAAATACATTTTTTTTATTCAAATAGAAATATTACCTTTGCCGCTCTTATTTAAAAACGTTTGTTTTGAGCTTGTTAAAACAATTTGCAATTCAATTTGCGAGTTTAAAACCAGGAATGTATGATTTTAAATTCGATATTAATGAAAAGTTCTTTGATCATTTTGAAGAATCTGAAGTAAAGCATGGAAAATTAAATGTGCTTGTTGAGTTGAATAAACAGCCTCGTATGTTTATTCTGAATTTTAAAATCACAGGAACGGTAAAACTTATATGCGACAGGTGTTTGGATGATTTCGATTTGGATATCGATACCGAAAACCGGTTGATAGTAAAAATAAGTAATGATACCAAGGAGGAAACAGATGAAATCATTTCGATTTCTGAGTCTGAACATTCAATCAATGCAGCGCAATATATTTACGAATTCATCCACCTGGCTTTACCTTCAAAAAGAACACATCCCGAAAATAAAAAAGGGAAAAGTGGTTGCAATAAAGATGTTTTAAAAAAGCTAGAAGAACATAAGAGTAAAGAGAATATTAAAACAGAAATTGATCCCCGATGGGAATCGTTGAAAAAAATAAAATTTAATTAAATATTACGTGTTATGCCAAATCCGAAACATAAACACTCGAAGACAAGAAGAGACAAAAGAAGAACGCATGATAAAGCAGTTGTTCCTACTACAGTTGTTTGTTCAAACTGTGGCGCAGCTGTTCTGTATCACAGAGTATGCAGCGAATGCGGCTACTATAAAGGCAAACTCGCCATCGAGAAAAAAGAAGCTACTGCATAATTAAATCATTACCGGATGAAAATCGGGATTGATATTATGGGCGGCGATTTCGCCCCTCAGGCAACTATAGACGGCGCTATTTTAGCCCTCAAAGAATTGCCTAAGGATGTACGTATTTGTCTTTTTGGTAATGAAAAAACCATCCTATCAGCGCTTGCTGAAAGAAAAGTCAATGCTGCTGACTTTGATATTTTCCATGCTTCCGATGTAATAGAAATGGGGGAACATCCCACTAAAGCATTTTCACAAAAACCATTATCAAGTATTGCACTTGGGTTTGAAATGCTGAAAAAGCAAAAAATTGATGCTTTTGCGGGAGCCGGGAATTCAGGCGCTATGCTTGTTGGTTCAATATATAGCACGGAACCGATTAAAGGAATTATCCGTCCTTGTATTTCTACCATGATACCTAAAGAAGAAAAAGGTATTGGGATCATGCTTGATTCAGGGGTCAATTCCGATTGCAAACCCGATATGTTATACCAATTCGGAATTTTAGGTTCTCTTTATGCACAATATGTATACAATATTCACAATCCAAAAGTAGGACTTTTAAATATTGGAGAAGAAGCAGAAAAAGGCAACTTACTTGCACAATCTGCTTTTAAACTGATGAAAGATACCAAAGATTTTAATTTTATTGGGAATATAGAAGCACGCGATCTCTTCAAAGATAAAGTGGATGTTATCGTTTGCGATGGGTTTACGGGAAATATTATACTGAAACATACCGAATCGATGTATCGTTTGTTCGTGAAAAAAGGATTTAAAGGTGATTTTATTGATCGGTTCAATTATGAGAATTATGGAGGAACTCCTATTCTTGGAATTAATGGTACCGTTGTGGTTGGTCACGGGATATCCAATGATAAAGCAATTAAAAATATGATCCTTCTTACTAAAGAGGTTCATGAAGCACAATTATATAAAAAAATAAAAACTGCAATTGACAGTTATACCCAGTGCAAGAAAAATGAATGCAATCGCTGATATTATTAATTTTCAAATATTATTTAAATGTCAAAAATCAGGGCAGCAATAACAGGTATTCAAGGAGCATTGCCTGAATATATTCTGACAAATGATGAATTAAGCCAAATGGTTGATACATCTGATGAATGGATAATGACCCGTATAGGTATTAAAGAAAGAAGGATAATAAAGGAAGCAGGGAAAGGAACTTCTGATATTGGCGCCGAAGCTGTAAAAAAACTTTTAGAAAAAACAAATACTAAGCCTGAGGAAATAGATCTTTTAATTTGCGCAACAGTTACACCTGATATGCAATTTCCGGCAACAGCTAATATTATCAGCGATAAAGTCGGAATAAAAAATGCATTCAGCTTCGATTTGAATGCAGGTTGTTCAGGGTTTTTATATGCACTCCATACTGCCTCAAAATTCGTTGAATGTGGTTCAAATAAAAAAGTGGTGGTGGTGGGCGCCGAAAAAATGTCCTCAATAGTTGATTATACCGACAGGGCCACCTGCCCTATTTTTGGTGATGGCGCAGGAGCTGTACTGCTTGAACCTACAATGGAAGATCTTGGTGTAATGGATTCTATGCTTCAGGTTGATGGTATAGGTCGAATTCATTTACATCAAAAAGCCGGAGGTTCGGTAAAACCTGCTTCACACGAAACCATTAATGCCCGCGAACATTTCATTTACCAGGAAGGTCAGCCTGTTTTCAAATGGGCTGTTTCGAAAATGGCGGATGTTTCAGTTGATATAATGAAACGTAATAATCTTACTTCCGATGATATTGCATGGTTAGTACCTCATCAGGCAAATTTGCGTATTATTGAAGCAACCGGTAACCGCATGAAACTTCCGAAAGAAAAAGTAATGATCAATATTGAAAAATTTGGAAACACCACATCTGCAACAATTCCTTTATGTTTGTGGGAATGGGAATCCAAACTAAAAAAAGGCGATAATTTAATATTAGCAGCCTTTGGCGCAGGATTTACCTGGGGTGCAATTTACCTGAAATGGGCTTATGATCCGAAATAAAAAATAAGAGGTACTGTTTTAAAAAGTAAGATAAAAAAAGTTATTTTTATTAACTCAAAAAAAGTACTTCATTAGAACTACTATATAGTGTAGCCTCGTATTCATTCGGGGCTATTTTTTTATATAATCCCTACAAATACCACCCATAGTTGTTAAATAACAACTATAAATAGCGTAATTACAATTAAAAGTTTTTGATTTTTTTTGATTCCGCAAACCAAGCCCAATATCTTTGTAGTGTCAGAAAAAATAATAAAACCGCGGAGGAAATACCTATGTTAAATACAAAGAGCATCGGCAATAAAATTGCAGAAGCACGAAAGAAAATAAATATATCACAGGCACAGCTTGCCGAACGTTTATTCATAAGCGCTCAGGCAGTAGGGAAATGGGAGCGCGGCGAATCGATGCCCGACATCATTACTTTTAACCGCCTTGCCGAAATACTGGGTGTCGACCTGAACTACTTTTCCGAAAGCCTGCAATCGGCAGCCACCGAAACTGCACCGGCTGAGCCTGCGGCTGAAATACACTCAGCAAAGCAGGATAAAAAGCCCGGCTGGGATATGTCGCGCGGGAACTGGACCGATGCCGATTTTTCAGGTTTAAAGAACCTGCACGATAAATTCAGTTCGTCCAACATGTTGCGCTGCCTGTTCATTGGTTCGGATCTGTCGGGGCTACTGTTAAAAAGCAATAATGTTGAAGGCTGCGATTTCTCAGGCTCCAACCTTAGCAGGAGCCATATCAGGAAATCAAACTTGGGCAACAACCTGTTCAGGGACTGTAAACTGCAAGAGACCGAATTTTCGGATAGCAACATTGGCGGCTGCGATTTCTCAGGCGCCGATTTTACAGGGGCAATGTTCAAATCGGGCAACTTACAGAAAAATACCATTGAAAACGTAATATGGAACCGCAGCTCATTTATTGGAATGGCGATTGACGATACGGTTTTCGAAGGTACTATAGAGGATTGTTGTTTTGAGAACTGCGCCTTTTACAGGGTAACATTTCGTGATGCAATGCTTATTAACACATTCTTTAAGAACAAAAGTCTGAAACACTTAAAGTTTGTCGACTGTAAGTCCGACCGTATCACCTACGCATTCCTGAAGAACGGAAGAGCCGATTTAACCGGTATTACATTAGTAACATAATAAAGAAAGGTGGCAAAAAGCCCATGAGCAACTCCCGGGGTCGTATGTATACCCCCGAGACTCATTTGAACGCTCCTATACCTTTATACCTTATACCTCCATGAGTCTGTTCTATAAACTGTGTCAAGAACTTAATAACCTATACCTTTATACCTCTATACCCCACAAACCCTCCCGAGCATCCAGTCATATTGAGTTTATCGAAATATGGCGCGAAGGAAAAATTTTGTTTAACGGTTAAAGGTGGAGCAACTGGTTTAGTTTACAGTTGAAGGTGGAAAGAAAAATGTTTATTTCATATCATCATCAGGCTTCGATGAACTCAGCCTGATCGAGCATCCGGTCATATTGAGCTTGTCGAAATATGGTGCGAAGCAATTAGGTTTGTTACTTTTTCAGAGCATTGCATAAGAAAGTAACAAAAAACAAAAGGCGTCGAACACATCAACGCCTTTCTTATTTCATTCAAATAAATATTTTACTCTACAGTTACCGATTTAGCAAGGTTTCGGGGCTGGTCAACATTACAACCGCGTAAAACAGCAATATGATAAGCCAACAACTGTAATGGAATAGTGGCAACCAACGGAACAAACATTTCTTCTGTTTCCGGAATTTCAATAATATAATCAGCAAGGTCTTTAACTGTAGTATCGCCTTCGGTAACTATTGCTATTATTACACCTTTACGAGCTTTGACTTCCTGTATGTTACTAATTACTTTTTCGTAGGTCCCCTTTTTTGTAGCAATAACAACCACAGGCATTTTTTCGTCAATCAATGCAATAGGACCATGTTTCATTTCTGCTGCCGGATAACCTTCGGCATGTATATACGAAATTTCTTTCAGCTTTAATGCTCCTTCCAACGCTACAGGGAAGTTGTAACCCCTGCCAAGATATAAGAAATTACGGGCATTATGGAATATTTCAGCAATAGCTTTTATGCTATCGTTTGATTTTAAAGTTTTCTCAACTTTTTCTGGAATACTTTCAAGTTCGGTAATAATTTCATGTAATCGGGAACGTGAAACCGTTCCTTTTTTTTGTGCTATAGTAAGCGCCATCAGTGCAAGTACAGTAACCTGTGCTGTAAAAGCTTTTGTTGAAGCAACACCAATTTCAGGTCCGGCATGAGTGTATGAACCGGCATGAGTAGCACGGGGAATAGATGATCCAACAACATTACATATTCCAATTATTGTTGCTCCTTTGCTTTTTGCGAGTTCTATAGCTGCAAGCGTATCGGCTGTTTCACCACTTTGCGAAATGGCAATAACAATATCATTTTCATTTATAATTGGATTCCTGTACCGGAATTCCGAAGCGTATTCAACTTCAACAGGTATTCGGGCAAAATCTTCAAACAGGTATTCACCAACAAGTCCGGCATGCCAGGATGTTCCGCAGGCAATAATAATGATACGTTTTGCATTCAGAAATTTTTCTTCATAATCAATAATACCACCTAAGGCTACAATTTCTTTTGCGATATTTAAACGTCCGCGCATACTGTCTTTTATCGAACGGGGTTGTTCGTAAATTTCCTTCAACATGAAATGAGGAAAACCACCTTTTTCAATGGATTCAAGTTGAAGTTCCAGCTTTTGTATATAAGGGGTTTTCTCTTTATTACCTATAGTAAGTATTTTCAGGTCTCCATTACGCTTTATTATTGTGATTTCTTCATCGTTGAGATAAACAACTTTTTTTGTGTATTCAATAATAGGAGTGGGATCAGATGCTATGAACATTTCATCTTTTCCTACGCCCACAACCATAGGGCTTCCCTTGCGTGCGCCAACAAGTGTATCGGGATCGTCTTTTGAAATAATTACAATAGCATAGGTTCCAATTACTTCATTTAATGCTATTCGTAATGCTTCTACCAAATCAACTTCTTCGTGTTTACGGATATCTTCAATAAGATAAACCAGGACTTCAGTATCAGTATCGCTTGTAAATTTATATCCCCTGTTTATAAGTTCCTGTTTCAGGTATGCGTAATTTTCAATAATACCATTATGTATTAAAGCGATTTCTTTATTCTGTGAATAATGAGGATGTGCATTAACATCACTGGGTTCGCCATGTGTAGCCCAACGGGTGTGAGCAATTCCTATTGTACCTTTAGTGTTCAGGTCTTTTACATGTTTTTCCAGATCGGCAACTTTTCCATGGCACTTATAAAGATTAAGTTCTTTATCAATAAGGGCAATACCGGCACTGTCGTATCCTCTGTATTCCAGACGGTACAAGCCTTTCATTAAAATAGGATACGCTTGACGCGGTCCTATATATGCTACTATTCCACACATAAATTATTTATTTAATAAAGTTTGGTATACGTTATTATAAGACGTATTTTTTCTGATTGACGTCTGCAGCCTTTTATAACTACCCTGTTTGGATAATTAGGTCTATAAGTAGGATAAACCATTAAACTTAAACCAAGGTTTTCTTTAACTCCATCAATAACCTGTTGAATATGTTGAGAAATATTAAATTTATATTGCAAATTGGTTGTGTCGTAAGTTCCTCCAAAATATGAATTCGACTGATCCAACAGATAACGGATACTTCCATCTTTCTCTTCCAGTAATATCAATTTACTTGGAGGATTATATTTATCCGTATTTAAACCATTTTCTTCTACAGGAATAATCATTTCCGCATTATTTATAGCAATTTTTCCTGCATTAGTCAGGTTATTTAAATATGGATATTTTATCTTGACTTTTAAACCGGCTGTCCCCTGAAGATAAAGCAGGCTATCGCCTTTAGTAGTATCGCCATAAATTTCACTTCTAAGATACGGATCAGCATATAAATAATTTGAATGATTATAATGATTAAAACGGGCAGAATATTCATTAAATACAAAATAAAATTTCATCGAGGTGGTGTCATTATCATCATTTTTATAATATAATGCCACGTTCGATAATGAGCTAAGTAAGTTAAAGGCCATGATACATCCTTCACCATTTCCGTTCACAGGTGTTGTGGTTACATATAACCCTTTGAAATAATCAAGAAAATTGGTGTTGTCAGATAATACACTACTGCCTGCTAATCCTAAAAATATATTGCCTAATGATTTATCCAAAGGAATCCTTAAATGTGCAGGATACTTTTCGCTATCTACTACAATACTATCTATAGGATGAGGATAAAATGTTTTTGAACCTAATAATTCGCCAGTAATTTGAAGTTCTTTATTTGAATAGTAAGAGCTGTCTTTATAAAAATCTTCAGCAACCCTGTAAACTCTAACAGTTTGTGGTGTCAAAGTATCTCCATAATAATTTGCATAACGAAGCGACAGGACAAGTGAATCGCAAACCGGATTAGAACCAAACGTAGGAGCATTTGAAGATATTCTCATTTGAGAATAAAAACTTGCCGAATTTTTTCCGAATATAGGATCATAATAACTCCCTAAAAGATTATATGCAGTTGAATTGGTAAGAATGGGATCTTCAAGTACCGAGTAGGTATTAAGTGTTATGGTATCGCAATAAACAACGTTTAGTTTATCTCCCGGAGGTTGAATCTCGAGTCCTATTTCCGATGGTTTCTCACAAGCGAACCAGAATATTGATACTACAAAAAATAATGTAATGTAGAATGAAGTAGAGTTTAATGAAATTCGTTTCAAAGCAATTAATATTAAATTTGAGTGCAAATGTAACGAAGAATTTAATTGCTTAGTATATGCTCATTAACTAATATTTCATCATAAAATTCATTATAGGCATCAACATATGTATCCATCGACTGGAAGTTGAGTACAGGCTTATCAATCTGGTTAAGGTATTTAACGATATCCTGATTTACATCAGGACTACCAATAATAACACCATCAGAAAAATCAATAGCAGCTTTGGTAATATTGTTAAAAGTAGGTTTTTTATAATGTGTAATATCATTTTGAGATATTCCCGGTAACATTATTTTTTCTGAAAAATCTTTACTAAACGGAGTATCAAAATCATCATTGTATACTGAATAAATAACTTTAGTATCCGTGAATAAAGGATTATCAACAAATGCTTTCTTAAGATAAATAGGCATCATGCTGGTCATCCATCCGTGGCAATGAACAATATCAGGAGCCCAGCCTAATTTTTTTACTGTTTCCAAAACACCCCTGGCAAAGAAAATTGCTCTTTCATCATTATCTTTGAAAAATTTATTTGATGAGTCACAGAATACTTGTTTCCTTTGAAAATAATCTTCATTATCGATAAAATATATTTGCATTCTGGCCGACTGGATAGAAGCTACTTTAATGATCAGTGGATGGTCAGTATCATTAATAATTAAATTCATTCCTGAAAGGCGAATCACTTCATGAAGTTGATTCCTTCTTTCATTAATGCAACCATAACGAGGCATAAATGTCCTTATTTCTCTGCCTTTTTCCTGTATTCCCTGAGGAAGGTACCTGCCAATAATACCCATATGGCTATCTTTCAGGTAGGGAATAATTTCTTGCTGTACAAAAAGAACTTTAGTTTTTTCCATGTGTATGTTTGTGTTTTGGTCTTTCAAACGGAATTGCAAAATTAATAAAATTTTAGCAATAATTCAAGTAATTCGTAATAGATTTGCACTTTATTTTATCGTTTTAACTAATATTAAAGTTTAAATTACTACGTATGAGACTCATATATAATAAATTTGAATTAGAACAAATCATTTCCAGGATAAAGGAGGAAAATAAAAGTATTGGATTTGTTCCCACAATGGGAGCAATTCACAAAGGGCATCTGGCTTTGGCATCAAGAGCTAAGACAGAAAATGACGTATGTATTTGCAGTATTTTTGTTAACCCTACTCAATTTAATAATTCTGAAGATTTAAAAAAATATCCAAGAACATTAAAGTCTGACATTGAACTTTTTACACAGATAGGAGTAGATTTTATTTTTGTACCTTCCGAAAGCGAAATGTATCCTGAATCAAAAATTGAACAGATTAATTTAGATGGACTTGATAAAGTCATGGAAGGAAAATTCAGACCGGGGCATTTTAATGGTGTTTCGGTAATTGTAAAGAAATTTTTTTTATTAATAAAACCCGACAAAGCATATTTTGGTGAAAAAGATTTTCAGCAATTGACTATAATAAAATATCTTGTGAAAAAATTAAATATACCTGTTGAAATAATTCCCTGTGCAACAATCAGGGAAGCCGACGGACTTGCAATGAGTTCAAGAAATCAAAGGTTGAATGCAGAAGAAAGAATTCAGGCTCCTATAATATATAAAACATTAAAAGAAGCAAAAGAACTTACAAAGAATGAAAGTATTGATAATATTAAAAATATAGTTAAAGAAAAAATAAACAGCCATTCATTATTAAAACTGGAATATTTTGAAATAGTAGAAAGCGATACTCTTGTTCCTGCATTAAAAATAAACGAAGAAAAACATTACACTGCATGCATTGCTGTTTTTGCCGGAAAAATTCGTTTGATAGATAATATAAAAATTTTGTAATTTTGCGCCGCTATGCAAATTCAAGTATTAAAATCAAAAATCCACAGAGCAGTTGTAACTGATGCTAATATTAATTATGTGGGCAGTATTACTATTGATGAAGATCTATTGAATGCGGCCAATATGATTGAGTATGAAAAAGTACAGGTTGTTAATATTAACAATGGCGAAAGGCTTGAAACGTATATTATAAAAGGCGAAAAAGGATCGGGAACCATTTGTCTTAATGGTGCTGCAGCACGTAAAGCCGCTCCCGGTGATGTGGTAATTGTAATTTCATTTGCTTCTATGGATTTTGAAGAAGCGAAAAACTTTAAGCCTACCATTGTTTTCCCCGGTCATAATAATCGGTTAAAATAATTTTGTGAAAAAGAAAATCCTTTCTGTTTTAAAGTACCTGTTTTTTCTTGCAATAGGTGGTGTCTTATTTTGGCTTGCCATTCGCGGCGAAAATATCGACAGTATTCTTATTGAAATTAAAAAAGCTGATTATCGATGGATTGCACTGGCAATTATTACAATGTTGGTTAGCCATATCATCAGGGCATTAAGATGGAATCAACTTCTGGAACCTTTAAATATCAAAGTAAAAACACACACCACATTTTATGCTGTAATGATAGGCTATTTCGTAAATATAGCTGTTCCGCGTTTAGGCGAAATCACACGTTGCGGTGTGCTTGCACGCCATCATAAGGTTCCGGTAAATTCGGTAATCGGAACAGTAATTGCCGAAAGAGCATTTGATGTTATAACTATGTTGGTTATTCTTATTATTACCATTTTATCGCAATTATCATTTCTTGAAAAATTTATTTATAAAAATATTTTTGAACCTTTGTCTTCAAAATTTCCAAATAGTTCTGCTGCATTATTAATAATCACAGGAAGTTTTATAGGAATTTGTTTACTGATAATTATCGTGTACCGTTTATGCCTGCCTATGTTGCGTAAACTGAAATTGTTTCATAAAATAATTGATTTAATTAAAGGTTTCTGGGAAGGAGTAAAGACAATAAAAAATGTAAAAAATAAAAAGCTTTTTATTTTTTATTCTATCCTGCTATGGGGATTTTATACTCTGACAATCTATATCAGTTTTTTTGCTGTAAGTGCTACAAGTGAGCGTAATTTTATTGATGCATTAACCGTTATGGCGCTTGGAAGTATTGGCACTTTGGCTCCTACACCCGGTGGTATTGGTGCTTATCAATATTTTGTCAAAATTACATTATCAGGATTGTATAAAATTTCAGAAATTCCTGCATTTTCATTCGCGAATATCGTGTATTTCACACAATGGTTCATGATAATAATTGTTGGAAGTATCTCATGGCTTATTTTATTTTTATCCGATAAAAAGAAAAAAGAAATTATAACATGAATACAAACGAATTTGCACAATCAAAAATCTTTCATTTCAGTAAAGAAGAAGATTTAATTAAACTTAAACGTCATTTGGCTTTCTGGAAGTTTAAAAACCAATCCATTGTTTTTACTAACGGATGCTTTGATATCATTCATTTAGGACATATCGATTACCTATCCAAAGCTGCTGATAATGGAAATATTTTAATTATCGGGTTGAATACAGATAAATCCGTAAAAAATATAAAAGGAGAGAAAAGACCTATAAACAATGAGGAAACAAGAGCATTGTTTTTAGCATCTTTATTCTTTGTTGATGCTGTTGTGCTTTTTGATGAAGACACTCCATACGAATTGATAAAAACTATAACACCTGATATTCTTATTAAAGGAAGTGATTATAAAGCCGAAGAAATTGTGGGAAATGATATTGTAAAATCAAAAGGTGGGAAAATAATTACTATTGATTTTCTTGAAGGATATTCTACAACTTCTATTATTGAAAAAATAAAATTAATTTAAGTATTTTTTCTTGAAATCATTTAAGTTATTACTTATTTTAGCCATAAATTTAATAATGAATGAAGAGATCTTATAAATATCTTTTTTTTATCATAGCTTTTTTTTCAATAATTTTTTTTTCATGCAAACAAAAAATTGAAAATAAAATTGATGGAGATTGGAGAATGGTTGATGTCAACAGTATGAGTACTAATACACAGGAATGGACATTGATGGATGGATATATTTACATGAAAAAAAATACAGCTAATTCAACCTTTGATACTTTATCTTACGGTACATATATCATTAAAATAAAAAGATTAACCCGATACTTAAAAATTACGGAATGTAATAATAAATACATGGTTGGTGAATATAAAATTATGAAACTCACAAATAAGCACCTGGAATTGTACCGTGATGAAAATGCAAATTATCAGTATTATGAATTTATAAAAAAATAATTTCTTTTCTTCCTGATGTCAAAAATCAAAACTACTTTTTTTTGCCAGAACTGCGGAGCACAATCGCCTAAATGGATGGGACGTTGCCCTTCATGTAATGAATGGAATACATTTGTTGAAGAAGTTATTCAGAAGTCCTCGAAAGAAGTATCAATAAAAAATTCATTAAAATCGAATATCCCACAAAAAATAAATGAAATTTCAACTTCATCGGAACAACGCATGAATACTAATAGTCAGGAATTGAATCGTGTTCTTGGCGGCGGATTGGTCCCCGGTTCGGTAGTTTTAATTGGTGGTGAACCCGGAATTGGAAAATCTACATTGCTTTTGCAAATTGCATTGAATATTAAAAATGCAAAAGTACTTTATATCACCGGTGAAGAAAGCGACCAACAGTTGCGAATGCGTGCAGAACGCATAGGCATAAAAAATGAAGACTGTTTTATTCTTACGGAAACATCAACTCAAAATATTTTTAATCACCTCCAGGAAACACAACCGGATATGGTGGTTATTGATTCCATACAAACCTTATCCACAGCCATAATTGAATCATCAGCCGGAAGCATATCGCAGATACGTGAGTGCGCAGCTGAAATGAATCGTTATGCCAAAGAAACAGCCACACCTGTTTTTCTAATAGGACATATTACAAAAGACGGAACTATTGCAGGTCCAAAAGTATTGGAACATATGGTCGATACGGTTTTACAATTTGAAGGCGACAGGAATCATGGGTACCGCATATTAAGAGCAACAAAAAATCGTTTTGGTTCAACTTCCGAATTAGGAATTTTTGAAATGCAAAATTCAGGATTACGCGAAGTAACCAATCCATCCGAAATATTATTATCACAACGTGATGAACAGTTGAGCGGTGTTGCTATTGCTGCAATGGTTGAAGGAATGCGACCCATGTTGATTGAAACACAAGCTTTGGTAAGCAGCGCTGCTTATGGTACTCCGCAACGTTCGGCTACAGGCTTCGATATTCGCAGGTTAAACATGTTACTCGCAGTTCTTGAAAAACGTTGTGGTTTCAGGTTGGGAATAAAAGATGTATTTCTCAACATTGCCGGGGGTATTCGTGTTGACGACCCTGCTATTGACCTTGCTGTTGTTAGTGCAGTACTTTCATCGAATGAAGATATTCCGGTAAGTCCAAAAATTTGCTTAGCAGCAGAAGTGGGATTATCGGGCGAAATACGTCCTGTGAACCGCATAGAACAAAGAGTTTCAGAAGCTGAAAAATTAGGCTTTGAACAAATCATCATTTCTTCCTATAATCAAAAAGGTATTGATTATAAAAGTAAAGGAATTAAAATTATTCCCGTAAGAAAGATTGAAGAAGTGTTCAGTAATTTATTCGGATAAAAAATATTTTACATTAATTAATAAAAAACTTCCACGAGCAATACCATTCTTCGGGATGTTTTTCGGAAGGACATGCAATGCATCCAGTTCCGGGGTTTTTAGAAAGATTTAGAAAACGTTTTATCGACCATGAACTCTTGTGATAAAAATAAAAAAACCGGAATAATATATTCCGGTTAAACATTCATAAAAACATTTTAAACATATTCTTTTACTTCCACTTCGCCCGATAAAACAAGGTATCCATTCAATGCCAGTGCTTCCATTTCTCCCTCGCCGGGATAAACTTTTACAGGACCTAAATGTTTTACCATTTCAGTAATGAAGCTTGTAACCATTTCACCATAGGCAATTCCACCTGTCAGTAATATTCCGTCAACCTCTCCATGAAGAACAGCGCTTAATGCGCCTATCTCTTTAGCTACCTGGTATGACATGGCATTATAAATCAATTTAGCGTATTCATCACCCTGTTCTATTCGTTTTTCTATTTCCAGAGCATCGGAAGTTCCAAGATAAGCTGTTAATCCTCCTTTGCCTTTTATCTTACGAAGTATTTCCGCTTTGGAAAATTTATTTGAAAAACATAATTCCACAAGTTGACCTACAGGTAAACCTCCGCTGCGTTCAGGCGACATAGGACCTTCGCCATTAAGACCATTATTCACATCAATGATTCTTCCTTTACGATGTGCACCAACAGAAAGTCCTCCACCCATATGTGCAACAATCACATTTATCTCTTCATATTTTTTCCCAATATCGCGTGCATACATTCGGGCAACAGCTCGCTGGTTCAATGCATGAAGAAAACTTTTACGCGGCAATTCCGGCATTCCCGAAATACGAGCAATATCTTCCATCTCGTCAACACACGTAGGGTCGACAATTATTGCCATTACTTTTCTATTTATCTCCTTTGCCAATTCATAAGCAATAAGCCCTCCCAGGTTCGATTCGTGTTCCCCCATGGGGTGGTATATATCATGAATCATGGCATCATTTACCTTGTAAACACCGCCGGCAATAGGTTTAAGTAATCCTCCCCTGCCAACAACAATTGAAATATTTTTGATATTTATTCCTGCTTTGCTTAGTTCATCGTCTATGGTATTCTTACGGAATTCAAACTGGTCGGCAATCATGTCGAACTGCTGCAAAATTTCCTGAAGATGTCTGATTTTCTTCAGAAAAATCTGTTTACGACCTTCGTAAACAGCAATCTTTGTAGAAGTAGAACCGGGATTCACCACTAGGATCAAATGCTCCATAAGAATTGAATTTTAATATAAGCGGGTTTAGAAATTAAATTTATTTTGCAAGCATCGCGCTTAATGCAATACTGTAAAGTTTTGTCATTTCGCTATCGCCCCTGGATGTAAGAACACAGGGTACCTTTGCTCCAAAAACAACAGCTCCTAATTCACCTTTACAAAGTTTGTTGTTCATTTTAAAGAACACATTTCCTGATTCAATATTTGGGAACAGTATACAATCTGCATCACCCTGGATAGGACTTTTCAGTTTCTTTATTTCACAGCTTTCCCTGTCGATACATCCGTCAAATGCAAGAGGTCCGTCAACTATAGCTCCTTTTATTTGTCCGCGATCGGCCATTTTAGCAATAATTGCTGCTTCAATACACGCAGGCATACCTAATGACATTTGTTCTGTGGCTGCAAGAAGAGCAACTTTAGGATTATCAATACCCAATGCATGAGCAGTATCGATAAGGTAATTTGTCATCACTATTTTTTGTTTCAGGTCGGGAAGAGGAATAATAGCAACGTCAGCAACAATAAGAAGTTTTGGATAATTCGGATTTTCAACAACGGATACATGACTTAAAACAGCATTGGGATTTGGCATCAGTCCTTTTTCCTTATTCAGGATTGCTCTCATATATTTGTCGCTCGTAACAAGACCTTTCATCAAAATTTCACCTTCTCCGGCATTAATCAATTCAACAGCTTTCTGTGTTGCTTTCCATTCATCCGTTTCATGTACGATCTTGAATTTTTTTACATCAAATTTATGCTCGGTACAAACTTTTTTTATTGTAGCTTCATCACCTACAAGTGTAGCTTCAACAATACCTTTATCAATAGCCCCGCTAATTGCGCCAATAGTGTGTGAATCGTTTGCGTAAGCAGCTACCAGTCTTTTTTTTGTTTTGCTTTGCAGCACATCGAACATTTGTGCTAATTTGGTAATTGACATTTTAATTCCTCCTGATATAATTTATATTTTTAAAATAGGTTTTCTTTACCTTGCTAATATAAGGAAATTTTCCTTACTACAAAATAATTTAAAAAATAAAAATATGGATTGGTAAAATTAGGATAACCCTTTATTAACGGGCTTAAAAAGAGTTATATACTTATTTCTATTGTAAAAAGAAATCTCAAATTACAAGCATCAAGACTAAAGCTCCAAATACCAAATACAATATTTTAAGCCTCAGACTAAACAAAAATAGAAGCAAGTAATAACACTCGCAAAGTTTTTTGTTTCCGGAATTTTTTCCTTTGAATTTGGAATTTGAACCTTGATAATTTGAAGAACACCTTTTTATTTCGTATAAAAATCAATCATATTCTGTATTGCTTTTCTACAAACAGGGCAGAAATTATCATACGAAATTGATTTCATTGAACAATCGAACATTGGGCGGTACACACCTTTTGATTCATAACCACCGCCTTCAAAAACACCTACAACATCTTTATATTTTTCATTATTTGGTGTAGGAACAGGTGTTTCTTTTGAAACCATGTTCTTCCATTTTTTATCAAAACTTATCAATGTAGTTAAATTAGGCTCCCATGGTTCAACATCTAAAGGATACAGTCCCTGCGTTGCTACTTCGGATGTATAATATTCATCACCAAGCCCGGCGAATTCATGACCGAATTCATGAATGCATACATAATTTGAAGCTAAATTATCAGAAGAACAAGTGGAGTAAAAGTTATAAATACCGCCACCTCCATATTTATTGGTATTAACAAGAATGAAAATCTGGTCGTATGGCGTATTTGCAGCAATATCATGGAGTGTTTTATTCTCGTAGGTCATAAGATAGCGTTCCGAATCGAAAGTATAAAAGCTGGTACTTACAGCCGTATTCTTCCAGATATTTTCGCCGGGAATATCAGGTCCCGAATCGAACGACCACGCTTCAACACCCCAAAAATTAAATTTTTCCTTATTTTCTTTATACGGCGATGCATTCAAAATAAATTCCGAAAATCGTTCGCAATCTTTTTTGAATTTATCCATTTCTTCGCGGGTATATCCATCTGGTATAATAACAATATCAATCTTTTTGGACGATTCTCCATTATAAACTATTTTAAAACTGCTGCTTCTGTTTTTCTTTTCATGTGAAATAAAATAATTAGAAGGATCGATGGTATATTCGAATTTTTTTACCCATATATTCTTTTTATTCCGACTATAAAATTCTGTTTTAATTGTTGCCTTAGGATAAGGCATAGTAACGGTTTCCGAAAAAGCTTTAGAAGTAATCTTTGCTTCATAAGTGGTAGACCACTCGGCAAATAATGATGAGAAATGTTTCGTGAAAATTATTTTATCTGAAGCTTTATCATATGCTACAAATTTATAATTGCCATAATTAAAAGTATCAATAAGGTTTGTTTTGGAACCGCCCCATAAGGATTCTTCACGCAACTCGTCCATGGCATAGTATTCTGTAGAGTCGTTGCCTGAATGGAAATAATCAATACGCAACGTTTTATTTTCAAAATAATTATCGAATTGCGCAAACGATCTGAAAGAAAAAAATAAAAGTATAACAAATAGGGTAAGCCTTGTTTTCATTTGTATAAAATTATAATGTATCTAATATCTAAATCTATATTTTACCAGGAATAATATTTTTATATTCCGAATTTTGAAGTGAAAATAAATATAATTTCAATATTATTAATAACACGAATTCGTTTTTATAATAAAAAATTTCTCAAATCGTATATCGAATTAAAATTTTATCTATATTTGAATAGTTGTTTACCATGAAAATGATACTCTATTTTTTAATACCATACGTAAATAAAATTTTTCCAAATATCAAGGAAAGAGACCGCTTTTCATTCTAATAAAATCATCCTGTTTTTTTTTATTTTTCTTATATAAACCCTTTAGTATTAAAGGAAGTATAAGCATATACAGGCTAAAATAATTTTCATATAAATAATCTAACATTAAAATTTTAAATTATGATTACTGAGCAATTAATTAATCCTAAAAACATAGTGGTAGTAGGTGGCTCAAATACTATAAGCAAACCGGGTGGTAAAGTTTTATTCAATTTAAAAGACGGACATTTTAAAGGTGAAATACTTGTTGTTAACCCAAAAGAACCGGAAGTGCAGGGTTTGAAAGCTTTTGCCGATGTAAAAGATTTACCCAAGGTTGATCTTGCCATAATCGCTATTGCCGCAAAATATTGTGTTGAGACTGTTGAAATACTTGCAAAACAAAAAAACACAAAAGCATTTATCATTTTATCAGCAGGCTTCAGCGAAGAAAATGAAGAAGGCGCTAAGATCGAGAAAAAAATAGTTGAGATTATCAATTCTGTTAATGGTTCTTTGATTGGCCCTAACTGTATAGGTTTCCTGAACTCTAATTACAGCGGTGTATTTACATTACCCATTCCCCGGCTTGATCCGCTGGGTTGTGATTTCATTTCAGGTTCTGGTGCGACTGCCGTATTCATTATGGAATCGGGCATGCCAAAAGGATTAACATTTTCAAGTGTTTATTCTGTTGGGAACTCGGCTCAAATGGGAGTTGAAGAAGTATTGAAATATATGGACGAAAGCTTCGACCCGGGTAAAAGTTCGAAAGTAAAAATTCTTTATGTAGAAAATATCAAGAAACCGGATATGTTGCTGAAACATGCGTCGTCATTGATTCGCAAAGGTTGCCGTATTGCTGCTATCAAATCGGGTTCTTCCGATGCAGGCAGTCGTGCTGCTTCTTCACACACCGGTGCACTTGCTTCGCCCGATGTGGCTGTTGATGCATTGTTCCGCAAAGCAGGAATTGTAAGGTGCTACAGTCGGGATGAACTCACTACGGTTGCATCTATTTTCATGCACAAAGAATTAAAAGGAAAAAATATTGCAATTGTAACTCATGCCGGTGGTCCGGCCGTAATGCTTACAGATGCCTTGTCAAATGGCGGACTTGATGTTCCTCATATTGACGGGCCAAAAGCAAAAGAATTATTGGAAAATCTTTTTCCCGGTTCATCCGTTGCTAATCCTATTGATTTTCTTGCAACAGGCACAGCCGAGCAATTAGGAAAAATTATTGATGCATGTGAAAATGATTTTGAAAACATCGATGCAATGGTTGTTATTTTCGGAAGCCCTGGTTTATTTGATGTTTACGACGTTTACCGCTTACTCGATGAAAAAATGAAAACTTGCAAAAAGCCTATCTTCCCTGTTCTTCCTTCAATTATCAATGCAGAAAAAGAAATAGAAGATTTCCTTTCAAGAGGAAGAATCAACTTCCCTGAAGAAGGTGCACTCGGAAATGCATTATCAAGAATATTTCATACGCCAAAACCTGCTCCTGAAAAAATTGAATTACCTGAAATTGATAAAGAAAAAATCCGCAAGATCATTGATGGCGCTGCAAACGGCTACCTGTCACCCGATGGAGTTCAGTCGTTACTTGATGCGGCAGGAATTCCAAGAGCCGGTGAAGCTGTTGTAAAAACAAAAGAAGATGCTGTAAAATCAGCCGAAAAATTAGGTTACCCAGTTGTAATGAAAGTGGTAGGACCGGTTCATAAATCGGATGTTGGCGGTGTTGTTCTAAATGTAAAAGATGCAATCACAGTTGGAAAAGAATTTGAAAGAATGATAAAAATAAAAGATACGACTGCTATTCTTATCCAGCCAATGCTTTCGGGAATTGAATTATTTGCCGGAGCAAAGAAAGAAGAAAAATTCGGACACATGGTGCTTTGCGGACTTGGCGGAATATTCATAGAAGTCTTGAAAGACGTGAATTCCGGGCTTGCTCCATTGACAAATGATGAAGCAACAAAAATGATTCGCTCATTGAAAAGCTACGGTATTATTAAAGGTGCAAGAGGTCAGGAAGGCGTGAATGAAGAAATTTTTGCCGACATCGTTGTAAGATTAGCAGCCCTTGTAACTGTTGCTCCCGAAATTTTTGAAATGGATTTGAATCCGCTGTTAGGCAAGAAAGATAAGGTAGTTGCAGTGGACGCAAGAATAAGAATTGAAAAATAATTCGAACTTATTTTTATGAAGCCTACCAAAAATAAATATAACGAACTTCTGGATAGCATTGGTCTTACTATTGAACTAGCAAGAGAAAATGCAATTAAAGCAGTTAATGTTGAATTGGTTAAAGCAAATTGGGAAATTGGCAGACACATAGTAGAATTTGAGCAACACGGTCATGAACGTGCTGAGTACGGAAGCGACTTGTTAGCAAGGCTTTCAAAAGATTTACGTTTTCGTTATGGTAAAGGATTTGGCAGACGGAACGTATTAGATATGCGAAGATTTTATTTGGCTTACCCAAAATGGCAAACAGTGTCTGCCAAATTAAGCTGGAGCCATTATATTGAATTGATTGGAATTTCGGATGAATTAGCAAGAAAATTTTATGAGAAACAATGTATTCTTGAAAATTGGTCGAAAAGAGAATTAGAAAGGCAAATAGATTCATCATTATTTGAACGATTGGTATTAAGCAAAGACAAAAAAGGCGTTTTAAAATTATCAGAAACCAAATCCATTTCTAAAGCCTCAATCAATATAATAAAAGACCCTTATGTTCTTGATTTTCTAAAAATACCACAGAGCATTACTGTTACTGAAAAACAATTAGAGCAGAAAATTATCGACAATCTTGAATTGTTTTTACTTGAACTCGGTAAAGGTTTTGCTTTTGTTGGAAGGCAATATAAAATTTCATTACGCAATAAACATTTTTATATTGACCTTGTATTTTATCACAGAATACTAAAATGTTTTGTGTTGATTGACCTTAAAACACGACCGGTCAAACACAATGATATTGGACAAATGAACTTATATCTGAATTATTTTAAAGTAGAAGAAAACATAGAAGGAGATAACGAACCCATTGGAATTATCTTATCGGCAGACAAAGACGATGTTTTAGTTGAGTATGCAATGGGTAGTATTTCCAATAAAATATTTGTTTCAAAATATCAATTGTATTTACCTGATAAAAAAATTCTTCAAATGAAAATGAAAGAATTATTAGCGAATAATTAACGACAAATAATAAAAAAAATTTTAACTATAATATAAACACATGTCAAGATTTAACGAAATAGTAGAATCAAAAGCCGGAAGTAAATTTATTTTACAAGGCAATGAAGCTTTTGCACTGGGTGTGGTTCATGCAGGTTATCATGCCGCTGATGGTTATCCCGGAACTCCAAGTACGGAAGTAATTGATAAATCATTAAAATATGTACAAGATAAAATAACTGTTGGCTGGTCGGTTAGCGAAGCTGTTGCAATGGGCGTTGGAGTAGGTCATTCCATGGCAGGCTCTGATGTAGTTGTTACCATGAAGATACCCGGAGTATTCCAGGCAGGCGATGTAATAAGCACTGCTGCTTTTTATACTGCCGAAATTGGTGCGCTGGTAATTTATGCCGCTACCGATTATGTTCCTTCCAGTACGCAACATGTGATAGATGCAAGATATTTTTTCAGCTCATCGCATATTCCAATAATTGAACCCCGCAATCACCAGGATTTATATGAAGCAGCATTTGTAGCTGCCGATATGAGCAGGAAGTTTCGAACACCTGTTGTTATTCTTGCATCAGGAATACTGGCACATTCAGAAGGATTAGTAATTACTAGAGAAGCAAGAAAAATTGCTCAGCGTGAATTACCCGAGAATCTCCATGATTGGATGACGCTTCCGGTTATTGTTCGCCAGAATTATAACAAAGTTGTACAAGTACGTATTCCCCAGCTCACAGAATGGGTTGAAAAATCAGACTTAATCAATGAAGAAAACGGCAGCGAAGATTGGGGAATTATCCTGAGCGGCGAAAGCGATATCATTGTACGAGAAGCATTAAATAATATTCATAAAAAACCATCCATTCTTTCACTAGGAATGACTTATCCTTTTCCAAAAGAAAGAGTAAAAAAATTCGCTGACAAGATCAAAGGAAAAATATTTGTCTTTGAAGATGGCGACAGATACCTTGAAACACAATTAAAAATATTATCTATTCCTATTGTTAGTAAAGAAGACAACAGCATTATCACCGACTGGACACCTCAATTAGTGATAGAACATTTATCCAAACATATCAAAGTAGATTTTAAAATTCAAAGTAAAACTGTTGATATAAAACCATTGATGCGGCCTCCATCAATCTGCCCGGGATGCCCATACAAAGCATTTGCATTAAGTGTTGACAAATTAAAAAAGAAGAAAAAGATTTTTACTGCATTTGGAGATATAGGTTGTTCCACTCTATTATATTTCCTTAATGCTCTTGATACTGTTTGCTGCATGGGTGCTTCTGATTCTACACGCCAGGGATTTGTTTTATCACGTCCTGAATATGCGGCTAAAACCATAAGTATAGTTGGTGATTCCTGCGAATGCCATAGCGGACTTGATGCCACACGAAATGCTATTTTCAGGAATACCGCCGGAGTAAAAGTAATTCTTGATAACACCGTAACAGCCATGACTGGCGGGCAATATGCACCTACCAGTAAAACAAATATTGCAGGTGTAAAAAATATTTTTAACCTGAAACGTGCTGTTGAAGCGGAAGGAGGAAGAATAGCAGTTGTGAATTCATATAACCTTGAAGAAGTTGAAAAAGCTTTAACCGAAGCTTTGGCTGAAGCAGAAAAAGGAACATTCACAACGCTAATCCTTGAAGGAGTTTGCATCCAGGAAATTGAAAGTAAAAATAAAATACGTAAAATAAGCAGGGATTACGACAAGTGTAAAAAATGTTTCCGTTGTAATATTTGTCCGGGTGTTGAATTTGATGACGACAAAACACCGCATTTCACAAACCTTTGCACTTTCTGCGGAGGCAGCACTCCTATATGTATGCAGCGCTGTCCGTTTGGCGCAATCATTTATGATGATAACGCTACGGGAAAAGCTACTCAGCCTAAATTTGATAAAGTAAGCGAAATAAAAATCCCGGAAAACATAAACTACGATTTACCCGAATCGCTGCGCCTTGCTATTCGCGGGATTGGCGGACAGGGAAATTTATTTTTTGGAAAAGTATTATCGGAAGTTATCTTAAGAACACCTTATTCCAAATCGAATATTGTAAAAGGCGATACTCATGGAATGGCACAATTAGGCGGACCGGTTATTTCAACATTTAGTTGCGGGAAAGTGTATTCTCCAATACTGGCGATGGCTTCAGTGGATGTTCTAATCGTTATGGAAATCAGCGAAGTGTTGCGGCCTGAATTCCTCGACCTTCTGAAGCCTAATGGTACCATAGTTTTCAATAATTTTCGTGCACTTCCTGTTAATACTAAAAAAGAAGATTATCCTGATGTAAATAAAATTTATGATGCACTGAAAGAATATAAAATCATAAAAATCGATGCAAACAAAATAGCTTACGAACTTGGCGACACTGCCGGAAAAACAGCAAATGTCGTGGTTCTTGGCTTATTGTCAACCATTGAACCTTTCAATAAAATCCCTGTTGAAATATGGTTAAATGCATTGATGTCGATTTCGCCAAATGATTTTATAAAAGCTGCAAATAAATTATCGTTCGAAGCTGGAAGAAAAGTTGGCAGTAAGCAATAAACTTTTTATTTACGAATAAGAATCTATAACGTAACAAAGAAGCAAGTAATAATAAATGACTCCGCTGCAGGCGGACAATAACGTCCGCGCAGCGGAAAAATAACTATTAATAACGCGAAGCTATTTACAGAGAATGATTAAAAATGATTAAAATGAAAAATACCCCTATACCAAAAGAAATTGTAGATAATATCTTAAAAGAAAACCGAGTTGAAAATATAGGTACTGCATCCATAAGGGAAATAAAAAAATTAATAAACCAGGTTGAAGAAAAAAGCGGTCAAAAATTTATTCGCATGGAAATGGGAATTCCCGGATTGCCTGCACCTAAAATTGCAATAGAAGCCGAAAAAGCAGCACTAGATGCAGGTATTGCATCTTTATATCCCGACCTTGACGGAATACCCGAACTAAAAATTGAAATATCTAAATTTATAAAGAACTTTCTTGATGTTAATGTAAATCCTGTTGCCTGTATTCCAACCGTTGGTTCTATTAATGGTGCTTTTGCAACATTCATGGTTGCAGGAAGAATGAATGCACAAAGAGATACTATTCTTTTTATTGACCCGGGGTTTCCGGTTCATAAACAATTGGTAAAAATGATTGGATTAAAGCAGGAACATTTTGATGTGTACGATTTCAGAGGCGATAAGCTAAAAGCTAAACTCGAATCAATACTCGCTAAAGGAAATATTTCAACTATTCTTTATTCTAATCCTAACAATCCTTCATGGATCTGCTTTAACGAAGAAGAACTTAAAATTATCGGAGAACTTGCTACAAAATATGATGTTGTTGTTGCTGAAGACCTGGCATACTTTGCAATGGATTTTCGTAAAGATATTTCAAAGCCCGGTATTCCTCCGTTTCAGCTTACTGTTGCAAAATATACGGATAATTATGTATTGCTGATGTCAACATCAAAATCATTCAGCTATGCAGGACAACGTGTAGCAATGTGCGCTATTTCCGATAAACTTTTCAATTCAAACCATAACGATCTATTAAAATATTATTCTTCTCCAAACTTTGGTCATGCACTGGTACATGGAACAGTATATGCAACAACTGCCGGAACATCTCATTCTGCGCAGTACGCTGTACTGGCTCTTTTAAAAGCAGTCAATAATGGTACTTTTGATTTTGTAAAAGAAATTCGTGAATATGGCGAAAGAGCAAGGATTTTAAAAAAGATGTTCACTGACAATGGGTTTAAAATTGTATACGATATGGATATTGATAAACCTATAGCCGACGGATTTTATTTTACAATTTCTTACCCGGGTTTGGCAGGAGAAGACTTATTAAAAGAATTATTGTATTATGGTATAAGCGCTATTTCACTTGTAATCACGGGCAGTGAAAAAATAGAAGGTTTGCGCGCATGCGTATCACTAATTCAACGTTCACAGTTTGAAACATTAGAAAACCGATTAAAAACTTTTAAAGAAAATCATTCATAAAAATAATTATCTAATTTTTTTCAAAACATTTTTAAAGAAAATAATAATGGAAAACACAATCATGGAAATTGTTCCAAGAGAGATAAAAAGCGCTGCATCCGGCGAAAGGTCATCATATTTCAAACAACGTTATCTTGATTCTCCGCTCATGGTTGATATTGAATACATCAAATACCTGACCGATTCAAATAAAAAAACCGATGGAATGGAAATTCTGGAAAGACGCGCTACTGACCATGCTTACGCACTTTCACATATGACCCCGGTTATTCATAAAAACGATTTGATTGTTGGAAATAAAACCCGTTTCATTCGCGGAGCAATACCTTATGCAAATTATGCAGCAGGTCCTTTCCTTAAAGAAATGCGTAAAGAAGAACAGGATGCACAATCGAAACATGCGGAACAAGGCCATGGCGGCGGCATTGCAAATGCCATGAAAGAAGCGGAAGAAAAAGGACTTCGATTGATTTCCGGAAAATTTTTAATTTCCACAAATGAATATGAGGAATTCAAAAACATTTGTGAATACTGGGAAAACAAATGTTTCATGGAGCAAGGCGATCGTATTTGGAAATCACATTTCGATCAAGCTGAGTTTATAGAAAACGGCTGGAAAATCGGATTATACACGGCTCCACATGAACCATGCCCAGAAGGAAGATTAATCCTTGATTATGAAATGGCTTTGGGAAAAGGCTATAACGCTATCATTCGCGAGATTGAAGAAAAAATAAAATCTTTCCAGGCTGAAAATATTAAAGATTCCACAAAACTGAATTTCTGGAGAGCTGCTATCTCCGCACTCAAAGGAGCAATCCAGTTTGCATTAAATTATGCTGCTGAAGCCGAAAAACAAATGTCGCATGAAACCGATGCACAACGAAAAAATGAATTGAAAGAAATCGCTGAAGTTTGTAGACGAGTTCCGATGGAAACGCCCAGAAATTTCCGTGAAGCAGTTCAGGCTTTCTGGTTTACTTATCTGCTCGGACATATAGAAGGTTCGCATCTTGGATATTCTCCCGGAAGATTGGATGCTGTTTTAATCCCTTATTATAAAAATGATCCGGATTGTACTTTTGAAAATGCCGTTTCTCTTTTTGAAGAGATGTTTGTTAAAATGACCCAAATCGAATATATTGCAAGCCTTAGCTGGCAAGGACTTGGTCATGGTAACCTTTATCAGAATTTAATTCTTGGTGGGGTTGATGAACGCAATGAAAAATCGAACAATGAAATTTCACTTGCAATTTTACAAGCGCAAATCAATATGCAAATGACCCAACCCACGCTATCTGTTTGGTGGGACGATAAACTGGATGATGAATTCTTATTGAAAGCTGCTGAATGTGTTAAGACGGGTGTTGGCTATCCGGCATTCTTTAATCAGAAAACGTATATTCAGCATGAATGGAAAACCAGCAAATTGCCTTTGGAAATAATCCGGAAGAAAAGCGCTATTGGCGGTTGCACCGAACCTACATTACAGGGAATGGCTTACGGAATTGTACAGGCAGGTTTTGTAAATCATGGGAAAATCATCGACATCATGATGAATAAAGGTGTTGACCCGGTTACAGGAATTAGAATGTTTGAAGAAAGAGAATTGAATTCTTTCGAAGAAATAAGAAAATATTATATCGACATCATGCATGTTGCTATCCGAAACTGGCAGCAATACTGGAATTACGTGATGCTCGCACACCGTAATACGGTTCCGTTAATTTTCTGTTCGGTGTTTGTAAACGATTGTATTGAGAGAGGAAAATGCATGGACGATGGCGGCGCTATATTGAATCACTCAATAACTACGCTGTCTTCAGGGCTTGTAAATGTTGCCAATTCATTTGCAGCAATTAAAAAACTATGCTTCGAAGAAAAAGTATGTTCGTTTGAAGATATGGTGAATGCTGTAAAAAATAACTGGCAGGGTTATGAAGCTTTACGGAAAAAAGTTTTGGCTGTTCCGCATTGGGGAAATGATGAAGAATATGTTGACAATATCTTCCTTGAATTATTTGAAGAATATTGTGAATGGGTAAGAGCACAAAAAAATTATCTAGGTGAACCTTACGACCCGTCCATGCTTGCAATATCAACACCTGTTCCTTTTGGAAAAGTTTGCGAAGCATTTCCCGATGGCCGATTCAAAGGTGAACCATTGGCTGATGGCGTTACTTCACCGTTTCCGGGAACCGATACTTGCGGGCCAACAGCTGTTATCCGTTCTTCATCAAAAGTTGACCATACTGAAATTCGAGGTGGTTTATTAAATCTCAAATTTCATCCTTCTGCATTAAAAGGCGAAAGTGGCTCAAAAAATTTACTGGCATTGATTAAAACATATTTCCAGAAACCCGGTTTCCATGTGCAGTTCAATGTTGTTGATTCCAAGATGCTGAAAGATGCACAACTCCATCCTGAAAATTACAGGGACCTGGTTGTTCGCGTTGCCGGTTTCTCAGCTTATTGGGTTGAAATGAGCAAAGCATTACAGGACCAGGTGATTTGGAGAACGGAACATAATTTATAATGCATTTTATTTTTTTGTCAAGAGATTACTAGTATGAAGTAACCTTTTGTTTTCTTTGTGTAAAATCTTTGTGCTCTTTGTGGTTAATCACATGTGAGTTTATTTTACCACAGAGAACACAAAGAAATTCCACAGAGTTACACAGAGAAATATTTTATAATGAAAGAAGGAATAATTTTCGACATACAACATTATGCGGTTCACGATGGCCCGGGAATTAGAACTATCGTGTTTTTCAAAGGATGCCCGCTTAAATGCGATTGGTGCTGCAATCCTGAATCACAAAGTTTTTTCCCTCAACTTCGTCATATCGATTTTAAATGCAAAAGTTGTCTTACTTGTCTTGAAAGCTGCAAGCTAAACGCAGTTTCTTTTCACGAAAATACTTTAAAACGAAATTTTGATTTTTGTGAAGAATGCAGGGACAAACAATGTTTTGAGAACTGTAATTACGAAGCACTGAAAATATCAGGAACAAAATACTCAGTAGAAAAGGTTATTGATATTGTTTCGAAAGATATTCCTTTTTACAATAATTCCGGCGGTGGTGTTACGTTTTCAGGTGGCGAACCTTTCAGTCAACCTGAATTTCTTTTTCAATTGCTGAAAGAATGTAAAACAAAAAATATTCACACTGCGGTTGAAACCTGCGGCTGGTGCAATACAGAAGATATTAAGAAAAGTATAAGCTATATCGACCTCTTTCTGTTCGACCTGAAACTGATAAACGACGAGCAACATATTAAGTTTACCGGAAAATCGAATAAAATAATTTTAGAAAACTTAAAATATATTTCTGCTTCGGAAAAACAAATAATCATTCGCTTTCCTTTAATACCAAGTATTACAGACACTTCACAAAATATTTATGATATAATAAATTTGATGAAGAATTATAATCTCAAAGAAATTTGTCTTGAGCCTTACCACACTTTAGGAATTGAAAAATATAAAGAACACGGAATAACGTACACTTTGCCGGAATTAGAAAATTACAGAGTTGAAGAAATTGAATCGGTAAGAAAAATATTTTTAGAAAATAATTTGAATTGTCAAATTGCCTGATTATTTATTAAAACAATCACACATGAAAATTAGCAATAATGTAAACCAGATGATACGGGAGCAGCAAACACCCACGTGGCCTCCTATTCAAAAAAATAATACAGAATTTGAAAATATTGAAATTAAAAAAGAGCCAACGACTTCAAGAACAAAAGCATTAAAAAAAATGTTCCTGAATGCACAGGTACTTATCGATCCGGAATCAACATTGTTATATACCGAAGGATGGAAGAATGCCGATGGGCAACCGTTTCTCATTCGTCGTGCATTGGCTTTAAAACATTTGCTCGAAAATATAACACCTGTCATCAACAACCATGAGCTGCTGGTGATGCAAAAAACGAAATACCTGAGAGGTGCAATTCCATATACAAATTACAGTCAGAAATTTTTTAAACATTTATTTGAAGGTTCTGATGTTGAAAAAGGCGATGGCTCAACTATAGCTCAGGGCGGCGGTTTTGCTTCGAAAGGCGTTAAAAATATAAAACAATTTGGCATCTTCGGGATTTATGATGATGACATAAAAAAGCTTTTAAACGATTGTGAATACTGGGATAATAAGTGTATTGAAGATGTTTCCGATTCTTTCATGAAAGATAATTATCCCGATTATGATTTTTTGCAGAATTGTTTTCAATCATTTATTTTTCCTCCGTCTGTAGTGTCAATCATGGAAGGCCGGTGGATTCCTTCTTATGATATGGTTATTGAAAGAGGGCTTGATGATATAATAAGAGAATGCAAGGAAAATATTGCAAATACAAAATTACAAGGATGGGAACCTTCAGAAAAAGTTATCTTCTGGCGTTCAGTAATCATCGCGTGCGAAGGTGCACTCGCGTGGGTAAATAATTATAAAAAACTTGCACTCGAACTTTCATTAACACATCCTGATAAAAACAGGCGAAAAGAATTAAAAGAAATTGCAGACATACTAGAAAATGTTCCTGCGAAACCTGCACGTAATTTTAAAGAGGCATTGCAAGCTGCATGGATAACGCATTTGCTTATACAAATGGAATGCCCCGTAGTTGGGCTTTCGCCGGGCAGATGGGGACAAATACTATATCCGTATTATTTAAAAGATATGGAATCCGGCGCACTTAATAAATCACAAGTTCATGAACTCTTGGAAATAATGCGATTCAAATTTGAATGCATTGAATTTGTTTCTCCACGAAGTTGGGCGGCTCTTGCATCAATGAATTTATTCCAACATCTTGTAGTTGGTGGATTAACTCCTGATGGTAAATCCGCAACAAATGAATTAGAAATGCTATTTCTTGATGCCGGCATTACATTTACTACTTGTCAACCTACGATGGGAATAATGCTTGATCCTAAAACTCCCGAAGATATTTTGCTAAAAGCTGCGGAATGTACTAAAACCGGAACCGGTTATCCTGCATGGTTTAATAACCAAATAGCAATTCAACATTTATTACTTACCCATAAGGAAGAAGGCATTACACTTGAAGATGCACGAATGTGCGGACTTGGTGGTTGTGTTGAACTTCAGATGCAGGGAAATTGCCACGGAATCTGCCATCCTGCTTTTATCAACCAGTTAAAAATTTTAGAATGCTTATTAAATAAAGGTATTGACCCAAGAACTAAAATTCAAATCTTTGAAGACCCCGGTGATATTGGAACATATGAGAACTTATGGACTGCCTGGGAAAAAGCACAGTTAAAAGTTGTGCAATGCTATGAAGATTACTGGACCTACGTTATGGCTTGCCACAGGCATGGACAAACACTAGTATTTGGTTCAGCATTTTTAAACGATTGCATAAAAAAAGGAAAAGACCTTGATCATAACGGAGCACGTTATAACAAAACTGTTACCATTCTATGTTCGGGAAATGTAAATGTGGCAAACTCTTTAGCCGCATTAAAAAAATATATTTACGAGGAAAAAATTTATTCATTAGATGAAGTAAGATCTGCTCTTGATAATAATTTTGGATATAAACGGGTTGATGATGAAGGAAAATATTCATTCTTACAACAGGAAAAAGAAAGCAGCAAGTGGGATGATATGTATAATAAATTCCTTGATGCTCCAAAGTATGGAAACGATGATGATTATGTAGATGATATTTTTATTAAAATATGGAATTCATATAACAAAGCCGTTACTTCCCAGAAAAGTTATCTTGGCTTGAATTGGGTTTCTGCAGCATTATCAATAAGCTCTCATGGTCCATTCGGAAGGGTTACCGGTGCAACACCCGATGGAAGGCTTGCGGGAGTAACACTTGCAGATGCCATACAATCGCCATTTCCGGGGACAGATATTAATGGTCCGCTTGCCATGCTGAGAAGTGCGGCAAAGCTTGATTCTGTTGAAATGCGCTCGGTACAGTTGAATATGAAAATTCATCCTTCTGCTGTAAAAGGAATTGATGGTTCGAAAAAATTAATTTCATTAATAAAAAAATATTTTGAACTCGGTGGATATCATATACAGTTTAATATTGTCGATTCAAAAATGCTTAGAGATGCCCAGAAGTATCCTGAAAAATACAGAGATTTAATTGTTCGTGTTGCCGGATTCAGCGCATACTGGGTTGAACTATCAAAGGCAATACAGGATGAGCTTATTGTAAGAACTGAATACGAAGAAACAAAAATATAATGAGTACTCCTTCTGAATCCGGCTATATTTACGATATTCAACCGTATTCCGTTCATGACGGACCAGGAATACGCACACTGGTTTTTTTTAAAGGATGTCCGCTTAACTGCTTGTGGTGCTCAAACCCGGAAAGCATCTATCCTTATCCACAGCTCCGGTATTTTTCAGAAATATGTAAACAGGATTGTTCATTATGTATTGAAGCATGTTCAAATAATGCAATAAAAAAATTTCAGGAGAAAATAAAAATTGATTTTATAAAATGCCGTACTTGCAATGATAACAAATGTATTAAGGCATGTAAAAATAAAGCATTACAAATTTGTGGTTATAAAATTACCCCCGATGATTTAATTAAAAAAATTGAAAAAGATATTCCTTTTTTCGGAGAAGACGGGGGCATTACATTATCGGGAGGTGAGCCGTTTTTTCAACCCGGTTTTGCGTTTTCTGTATTAAAAAAATGTAAAGAAAAAGGCATCTCGACAGTTGTTGAATCCTGTTTAAATGTTCCATTTGAAAATATTAATAGATGTTTACCTTACATTGATTTTTTTATTTTTGATATAAAAATAATTTCCGAAAAAAAACACCTGGAATACTGTAATGCAAACAACAAACAAATTTTAAAAAATATTAAAACAATAACTAAATCCTTTACTATCCCTTTATTAACAAGGCTTCCGCTAATTCCAGGCTATACCGATGATGAAAAAAATATTTTAAATATTTCAGCATTCTTAAAAGAAAATGGATTAAAATATTTAAACCTTTTGCCGTACATGAACCTTGGTAAAGATAAATATGAACAAATCGGCTTGTGCTATAAACTCCACAAATTAAATCCACCATCAACAGATAGCATTCAAAATATTATTGAACTTTTCGAAAAAAATGGAATTTTCTGTATATGATATACAGAATCTTAGCAGGTTTGTAAAGCAAAATGTGCTTAGGTTCTGTTATGCCGATTTATCCCGACTTGTAGCGGGTAGGAAATTTTTGCAACCATACTTGTGAGCTCATGAATACCTTTAAAATAAGTTATGAATAAATCATTTCCGGATAGGTATAAATTCTTACTTCACATAAAACTGTACCGACCTATCTAATTTATCATTAAGGAAAAGGTCAACTCTGTATGTGCCCATAGGCCATTGGCGTGGCAATGATAAATTGAAATCAACATTATCCGATGATTGAAGCACAACTTCATTTTCGTCAATAAGTTTGTTTTTCTCACCCTCCACATCAATTGCATACCAGCTTGCTTTTACCTTTGTTTCCGAAGGTGCATTGGCTACATAAACAATAAAATGAAAAGGACCATCGTTCGGGTGAAATGTATTTTCTGAAATTTTTTCTTTATTACCGCCCGATACTTCCTTTGCTAGATCAGCACTTTGAATATGTGCTGTACTAAACTGACACGAGTTAAAAAAAATTACAACAGAAAAAATTATTCCTGTTCCCAGAAGTAAATTTATTTTTTTCATAAACATCGTTTTTTCAAAATTAACAAATAAATTACTTTTTTCAAATTGAAGAAACATATGTTTGCGTGTTTTCGTAATTTTGCATTATGGAAAATGAAAAGAAAAAAGGCCGTTACGAAAGAATTCTGAAACAAATTGAAGAATTACTTTTAAAGTCGGATAATGATATTGCCCATATGGCAACCATTTCGGCAGTATTGTATCATAAGATGGAATATTTTTTCTGGTGCGGTTTTTATCGTTTGATAGACGGAGAGCTTATTGTTGGCCCTTACCAGGGGCCTGTTGCTTGCCAGATACTGAAAAAAAATACAGGCGTTTGCTGGGCCGGAATTAATGAAAAGAAAACTATTGTTGTTCCTGATGTGGAAAAATTTCCCGGTCATATTGCATGCGATTCACGCTCTAAATCTGAGATTGTTGTTCCTGTAAAAAATAAATCAGGAAATATTATTGGTGTTCTTGATGTCGACAGCAGCGAATTAATTTCTTTTGATGAAATAGATGCCAAATATCTTGAAAAAATAATTTCTTTATTAAAATAATGACTGAAGATATTTTAACTGTAATACTTATCGCCATTGGACTTTCAATGGATGCACTTGCCGTTTCGCTTTGTTTCGGAGCAATCTCAAATAATAAAAGAAAAACAATTGCCCTGAAAGCCGGAATATTTTTCGGAGGGTTTCAGGCGTTAATGCCTTTGGTAGGATGGGTTCTGGGATTTTATCTTAAAAATTATATTGAAGATGTTGATCATTGGATTGCTTTCGGATTACTTGTGTTCATTGGCCTGCGTATGATATCTGAAGCCATCAAAAATAAAGATGAAGTAAAATTATATGATTATTCAAGCTTATGGGTTATGCTTACTTTATCCGTTGCTACCAGCATCGACGCATTAGCTGTTGGACTAAGTATCGCATTATTAAACATTCCTATTATTTTTTCGGTCGCAATTATTGGTACGATCACATTTATTATTTCATATTTGGGCGTCATAATGGGTGGAAGATTCAATCGTTTACTTGGGAATAAAGTTGAAATCGCCGGTGGAATTGTATTATCTTTGATAGGATTAAAGATTCTTATTGAGCATTTATTCTTTCAATAACCATGAAAAAAATTATTTCGGTTTTATTCTTTTGTGTTATTACTGTTGCCATTTATTCCCAAACAGCAGAAGAGTATTATACACAGGCAAAAGAAACAGACTACACCGAAAAAGGTAATGCAAAAAAAGCTATTTCATTTTTGAATAAAGCTATCGAATCAAATCCCAATTATAAAGAGGCATTAGTGTTACGTGCAAAAATTTATGAGTGGCAAGGTTCATATGATAATGAAATAAAAGATATTTCCACGTTGATTAAATCCGACAGCCTGAAACCGGAATACTATAAATTAAGAGCAATAGCTTACGCTCTGAAAACCGAAGCTGAGAAAGCAATAGACGATTATACCAAAGCATATAACCTTGATACCTCAATGATAGATTGCATATACGAAAGAGGAATGATTTATTATAATTCTTATAAGGGGAAAAAAGATCAGCTTGCATTGGCTGACTTTAATTTTTGTATAAACTATGCTTCATTAAATTATAAATCGCTTGCCTATATTGGTCGGGGAAAATTATTCGAAAACCAGGGAGATTTAGTAAATGCAATTAATGAATACAATACTGCCATAAAAATAAATCCTTTATGTAAAGAAGCTTACCTGGCACGTGGCATTCTTAAAATAAGCCAGAACCAGGAAGGTTGTTATGATTTGTTGAAATACCGCGATTTGAACGGTCCCAATGCACAGGAATACCTGAATAATTACTGCTATAAATAATCCATTAATAATAATCTTATTTTTATTTATTATGATTAAAAAGATTTTTACATTTTGTTTTTTATTTTCATTTCTGTTGATCCCATTTGGGATAAAAGCAACAATCCCTCCGGGATATTATGATAGTGCGGCAGGACTTTCGGGCCTTGCTTTAAAAACAGCATTGTATAATATTATCAAAGGACATACTTCTGTTTCGTACGACCAGTTGTGGACTTCATTTCAAAGTACCGACAAAAAAGCTGATGGTAAAGTATGGGATATGTATTCCGATATACCGGGTGGAACAGCTCCTTATGAATTTACATTCGTTACTGATCAATGCGGGAATTACTCTGCGGAAGGCGATTGTTATAATCGCGAACATTCTTTTCCTAACAGTTGGTTTGGTGGAAGCGTTTCACCAATGTACACCGATTTGTTTCACTTAGTTCCTACAGATGGTTATGTAAATAACCGCAGAAGCAATTATCCTTTGGGTGATGTTGGCACTGCATCATGGACTTCACAAAATGGAAGTCAGCTGGGTTCATGTTCTGACGCGGGATATACAAGTACCGTATTTGAACCTGTCGATAGCTTTAAAGGTGATTTTGCACGTTCATATTTTTATATGGCAACACGATATGAGAATGTGATTGCAACATGGTATAGCAACTCTACCGAAGCTGATGCAATACTTTCAAATAACTCAGGATTGGTTTTCGAAACATGGTATATTAATGTGTTGCTTCAGTGGTGTGCACTCGATCCTGTGAGTCAAAAAGAAATTGAAAGAAATGATGCTGTTTATGCCATTCAGAATAACCGCAATCCTTATATCGACCATCCCGAATGGATAGATGCTATATGGGGACCAAATGCCGGTATTAAAAATAATATTTCTTCATCATTAAATATAAATGTATTTCCGGTTCCTTCAAATGGTCAGCTTACTATTCAAACTGATAATAAAGATTTACAAAATGTAAGCATTCAGATTTATTCACCTGACGGAAAACAAATTTTTGAAATTCATGAAAATATTTTAAAAGAAACTATATTTGACATTCCTGATGCTGATGATGGAATTTATTTTGTGAAATTCATTTGTGAAAAAGGAATTGAAGTAAAAAAAATTATTATTCAAAAAAATTAATTATATGTCTGTAATACGAATCACCAAAGAATTCAAATTTGAAATGGCTCATGCTTTATGGGGTTATGATGGTCCATGTAAAAACATTCATGGTCATTCGTATTATTTATATGTAACCATTTCTGGCAAACCTTTGAACGACCCGTCATCACCGAAGAATGGAATGGTGATAGATTATTCTGTTATTAAAAAAATTGTAAAAGAAAATATTACCAACTCGCTTGATCACGCATTATTATTAAATGCCAATACTCCTCACAAAGAGCTTGAAAAATTCAAAAATATGTTTGATAATATTGTATTAGTTCCTTTTCAGCCAACATGCGAAAATCTTCTTTCTGATTTTGCTTCAAGAATACAGAAACTTTTACCTAAAGAGATAAAATTATTTAGTCTCCGGCTTAGCGAAACAGTAACTTCTTTTGCGGAATGGTATGCTGATGATAATAAATAATTATAAAGTCTTTAATTATTTACTTTTTCTTTCCAGTAAATAAAATTGAAGGTAAGTAAACCCAGTAAACAGCCTATGGAATCAGCTATAATATCAATGATATCAGCTGTTCTATGAGTAAAAATAATTAATTGCAGCAGTTCGGTTATCACCCCATAAATAATTCCAAATACAACAGCATGCCATTTTGCATGATAATGCAGGTTAATGTAAGTATGCTGTTTTTTGAACCCGACAATTAAAAGAAGAACAAATATTCCAAATATAACAGAGTGAAATATTTTATCGGGTTGCAGTAACCTCCATAATGATACATCGGGTATGTTCTCTCCAGGTAATCCTATTAAAACCAATATAAAAAGGCCCCAAAGAATTCCCCATAAATTGTATCTGAAAAACATCCGGTTATATAATAAAAAAACCGGAAATATTTTTTCATATTTCCGGCCTGATGCATTAAATCAATCAATGAATTGTAAGTTCCTGATATCTTTCAGCAGTAAGAAGTTCGTTAATTTCTTCCGGTTTGCTGAGTTTAACTTTTATTATCCATCCTTCACCATAAGGATCTTTATTAATGAGTTCGGGTGATGTTTCAAGAGCAGGGTTGAATTCAAGAACTTCGCCTGATACAGGCATAAAAATATCAGAAACAGTTTTAACTGCTTCAATAGTTCCAAAAGCTTCTTCTTTTTCAATAGTTTCGCCAACAGTTTCCACTTCAACATAAACTACATCGCCAAGCTCCCCCTGAGCAAAGTCAGTAATTCCAACATATCCTTCACCACCTTCTACTCTTAACCATTCATGATCTTTTGTGTACTTTAAATTTTCAGGTATTTTCATTTTTCAATTAAGTATTGGTTACAGCATTCAAAATTACATTTTTTTTGAAATAAAATAAAATCCTGCCATTAATTTATGAAATATTCTTATAAAGATTGTAATGATTATTGTGCAAGAGTAAATTTCAGGCTGAATCCTGCATTTGTGTTAGCATTATAAAATTGTGTCTGTATAAACGGTTTCGTGATGATTTTATCAAAGAATATTTTTACTGTAAACTTACTGTTAATCATATAATCAGCAGAGGTATTAATGGTTATGATGCGCTGACCGGTAGAAACCTGGTTTAAATCTTCAAGAAGTTTTCTTAAAATGGTTTTATTGTTTTTAATCGATATATCGGATTTAATATTCAAATCACTCTTTAATTTTTTACTATGTCCGTTACGTCCTTTAAGGTTAATAACCACATCTTTTATCCTGTAGCCAAATCCAACAATATATTCGCTACTGTTAATATCCGTTAGCTGGTTATTTGCAAAACTCAATGACATGTTTCTGCTCTTTTTTATTTCAAAATTGGTCAACATGTTATTATTCCAGGTCATATCAATACCAATAAGCGGGCTGAACTGCTCGGTAATGGTTATTTGTCCTATTTCTCTTTGCGGAATAAAATTATTACTTAATTCATCTTGTACCACAGCACATCCATCATCGCTTTCTTTATAAAGAACATTGGTAGTGTATGCACCTACTGTATAAGTAGATTTATATGAATGGTCTACTGATGCTGATTTTAATAAATCGCTTAAAAAAGGAATTTTTGTCAAACCGTTATAAGTTATTTTCCAGTTAGGCATGGGCAAATCCTTTAATGAAAATTTTTCTTCAAAAGGTTTCAAAGAAATGGTTTTTGCACTTCTGTTAGTATATGCAGCAAGGAATGCAGGTATTAATACATCCTGCGATGTTGGACCATAGCCGGTTGGATAAAGTTCACCCGAAACAGTATCTTTTGTGTAAGTATGATCCCAGTTATTATTTTCTTCTGCAAGTCGTAAAGCTATTTGTAAGCGATAGTCTTTGAATTTTTCAAATGTTTCATTTGAATGTGTTTTTTTATCATCGATAACAAAGGCTGTGTTCCAGCTTAGAAATGAAACACTGTAATTACCGGATTCTATAGGATTAAATGACCTGAAATACCCGGAATCGTTATCAAATTTATAATATTCGGAATGATTTTTTGAGAATGTTCTGGTAGCTGAAAGCTCGATGTTCAATTTACTTACAGGTTCAATAGTAGCACGTGCTGTAAAGTTTTCGGTATATTTTAAGATATATGCATTATTTAGCATCGAGTCTGTTGAAAACCAACCATCAGCAATATTCCTTATATCGGTTTGGTCGCCGAAAACAAAACCCAGTCCCGGTGCAGGAATTCCATCTTTACGGTTCCAGTCCTGACCTAAAACAACAGGACTTGGTAAAAATCCGGGTATATAAGTTCCATTCCCCTGAGAGTATGCAAATGAAACCGTTTTAACTCCCATCAGGAATTTCAACAAGTTATCAGATAATGATTTTACAATATTCGTTTTTATCGTATCGGTCTTTGTTGAATCAGCATCTTTCTTTACTTTAGAAGGAGGCGCTTTGGTACTTGCCTTCTGCTGGTTTAATTTTTTCAGATAAGGAATCTTATTATATAAAGTGGTAAAATTAAAATTCCCGTTAAGCTGTTTATTGTTTGTGTTTTCAATAGTATTACCAAGCTTAGTAGCAGATAAAGGAGCTGCATCCCATGAATACCCACCGGTATATTTTGCTGTTGCCGTAACCCAATTTAATAAAGGAATTTTATTGATAGGTAATGAATAATTCACAGCTAAAGCCTGATCATAATTAGTCATACGCCCCAGGTTCTTTATATTACGTATTATCGAATCCTTCTTCCAATCCAAATCGGCATTAGCATTATCAATCTCACCGGGAGGTTCGTCAATACGTGCAATTGTATTGGCTGTAAAATCTACTTTCAGGTTTTGGGTAATATCCCATTTTAAACCATAATCACGATTCCAGTTAAAAGTTTTTACATAAGTAGGTTCAATTAATAATATGGCTTCGCTTTTATTCCGTAATAAGTTTTCACTATAACCTCTGTCAATATTTGTACGGAATGTTAAAGCTTTTGGCATTAAATTATAATTGAAATCTTTTACCAGTTTGAAAGTATTCTTAGATAAAAATTTCACCTTCGATAAAGGAGTATAATTTTTTGGAGTATTGGAATAAGTATATCCTACTTCACCAAAATATGTTTTTTTCCGGTCATAGTCTATATCAACATTTCTGTGATATTGTTCAGTGAATTTATAAGTAAGGTCGATATTTTCCACATCATATATATGTGCTTTTGTTGAAGTACCGGTTTTTTCTTTTTTCACATTAACAAAGTTCAAACTCTTGCGCATCGTATAATCCTGAACTAATTTTTTTATTGAGTCGCGATCACTTTTATTTTCGTATGAATTTAAATCATCTTTTAATAAGATATCGGGATCCAATGGATTATACTGCGGACTGCTTACAATTTCCGAGTAATCATAATGAAGAGGTATGGTTAATCCTGTTTTTTCAGGTAAGAATTTCCCTAATTCAATTTGGGTTGCTACATCATAAGATGCTGTGGTTTCTTTCAGTCTTTCATTCACTTTATCTTCAATACCTCCGAAACCTGGAGTTGTAATTTTTCCGGCAAGAGTAACACTACCTAAATCAGCAAGAGTAATATTAGCAGTAGAAGTAGCAGCCCATCCGCCATTTTCATCAAAATCAGTAAGCCTTAATTCATTCACCCAAACTTCTGCACATTTTGGCAAACCATCATCGCTGGGTGTGTTCATTGATTTTTTTGGATTTCTGATACCAATCATAATCACACGAACATCACTTAATGAAGGGGTACCTAAAACGGTAATTTTATTTCCTTTATCATCATAATAAGCATAAGGTGATAAAAGAGTAACTCCCGATCCATCCGTTCTCATATCAACATTACGCTGAAGTTTGGCTTCCTGGAAATCACTTAATACCACATCAAACATATTGGCAGTAGGCCATATCAATGTATCATCGTCAGCTGAAACATTCCATGCCGTTGGGGTTAAAGGAATTTCATATTCATAATAATTGCTGGTGAAATCAGTACCCAACCTCATAAACACAGTAAGATCGCCATATTTTAATGCATCTTCTACACCACTCGCTTCAGCATGAACAAACATTTTAATTTTTTTAAACTGGCGCATATCAAACTCGCATGTTTTATAACAAGCTCTTGCATCACCATCCAACAGATTGCATACTCTTAAAGAAAGTGATTGTTCATTCAATTGCTGTAAATTGGTAGTACCAAGGTTTATCTCTCTTTCAATACCAGGAGGAATGACATAAGGGATAGGTTCTTTTTTTGTATTTTCTTCAATGTTAACTACTGAAATATCAAAAGTGGTTTCGTTCACATTATCATCAGGAATATATTCGCCAGGCGATAAAAGTGAATAATTATATTTGCGCCATTCGCCACGAGAGAGTTCTAATGTGGCAAAACGTAAAACAGCATTCTCTGTCCAACCTTTCATAAACATACGCATGAAGCGAATAGATTTATAATCCTGTATATTACCTACCACTTTATCAGGACTGTGAATAGGAATTTTAAACTGATACCATTTTACTTCGGCAGAAGTTCCATTCTCTAATGTTTTTGTAACAGTATAAACATCTGTAATATAATTATCGCCTACCGTCATTTTATTCGGAACAAGTTGCACCCTGTATTGGAAATAACGTTCTGCTTCACTTAAAGTATTGTCACGGTTAATATCTTCAATGTTTGGAATAGTAGTGGCCTGAACAGGATAATTTTCAGAAACGGAACCATTTGGCACCTGTGAGCTTGTTGGCGAATTACCATCTATACCATTAAATTTTTTATACCTATCAAGAATACTGGTTTTTGAATTATCATAATCGGTTCCCCTGAAATAATGATAATCGTCAGAAGACGGGTCTTCTATTGCCTGCAGATATGCAGGGGAATTGCTTCCGAAAGCGTTATTTATTTTCTGAATATATGTTGTATCGAAAAATGTTTTCTCATCACTGTCCATTAAACCATCAAGACCAACATCCTGATATGGGCGGGACTCTTCGTTATTATCAAATGAATTAACAAGAGATTGTACTGTAGGAACGCGACCCCATATAGTTGTATCAACATTTGTTACAGTGGCAGAAATAGGTAATCCATTTTCATAACTTTTGCGGGAATCGCGTAAAACATCTTCGGAAACATCTCCTAAGTTAAAATACAAATCTCCACCATCTTGAACTGGCTGTAAAGGACCTGCACCATCAGGATCAATAAATGGGTCCATCATCCAGAATTCAATATATTCCATGTTTGTGCTTTCAAAATCAGTAGTTTCAATTTTACGCATGATACCTCCCCATCTCGTTTCAGGATTATTAAGTTTTCCATCGGAATTACATCCATCGGAATATACCGTTGGATTCACATCATAATTATATGGACCTCTTTCACCCGGATAATATGCCAGATTTAAAACAGCCAGAGAAGTTGGCTGATCGGTAGAACTTTCTTTTTTAGGGAAAACCTCCGTTTCTAAAATCATTCGAACATAATGATTTGACTGGTCATCTTTTGTAATATGATCTGGCGTAAGATTACTGTTTTTTACGAACAAGGGGTCAATAACATACCAGCAGAATTTTGCCCTGTTATATCCATATGCTAAACCCGTATTTAATTTGCTTTCGGGAAATAATGCACCATTTGTATTAAAATCCTGGGGTGTACTGGCAAGAAACCACGAGCTTATATTCTTCATATCAATTGACGATTTGCTTCCTTCAAAATCATCAATATAAGAAGTTCCTGTTTTACCTATAGCACGGGCATGACCGGGAATCAAGTGTGCAAATTCACCTGTGAGCGAAACTTTAGAAGGCGTTTTACTACTGTAGAATGGTAAAAGATCAACCATCCTGGTAATAAGATTTGATTCTTTTTCATAAGTTCCATTCAGCCCCCAAATTGTATTTGAAATAGGTTCATCTCCATAATTTATTTTTTGGGTAATTGGTCTTTCAGTTAGATTAAGTATCGTACCGCCAAGTGTAAGATTTTTATTCACAACATGGTCAATATGTGTACCCATTAAAGTTTTAGTTTGAATACTGAATGCCGAATTATTTTCAAGAGAAATTTGTAAAGGTGTACCTGAATTTAAAATTCCTTCATTAATAATTTTTACACGACCTAAAGTATAATCAACGGTATAATCAACATTTTCGGTAAGTTGAATTCCACCGGCGCTAACCTTTACCGAACCCTGAGGAACATTCATTGCATTCAATGATATTTCTGAACTTGATGATGATTTGTAAGTTCCCTGGATGTTGAATTTATTTTTATCCGGATATTGCTGTGCGCCTGTCTTTGTTAAAGTATACAAGGAATCAAAACAATATTTATCGGCAATAGCCTGGTCGGTAAAAAGCGCTCTTAAATCTTTTCCGAAGGGTTCAAGTACAGGAAAATATACTCGTCCGTTGGAAGCTTGAATTGTTCCACCTTCTGTAGCTGCTTTATCAATAAAATCAAACACTCCATCGGGAGTTGGATCAAGTTGTGTATTTAAATTATCGAGATTAAGCAATTTAATTATTGCAATACCACTTACATTGCCACTAGTAAAGAAACCAGCAGGGATACCGTTCTCCGCAGCGGTATAAACAACATTTAATCTAAAATCTTCACTGTTTACCTGGTAGGCTCCAATAGAATAAACATTTTTCATCATTAATTTCCATAAAGGAATTTTAGTATTCAGCGAAGTGCTTTTCAATAACTTTACAACTAAAGCATTTGGGTCTGCCAAATCTGTTGAAAATTCACCAACCCGGTATACTGAATCACTTCCAACTATTGTATATTGATATGCTACAGCCAGTGTTTGGTCTGCATTCAATGATGAATTAAGTGAAATAAAACCTAGCTTGCTATTGAAACTATATTCTGTTGGTAAAAGTTTTCGTGCAAGCTCTACCTTTTCATAATCCTGACCTGAAATAAAATAAAACGGGCTGCTTCCAAGATATGAATTAACCAAATTAATATTCCTGATTTTAGAAGTATCTATCAAATCTGTCATCAGGTTATTAGATTTATTAGAAGGAGGAAAATCTGTATAAGGACTAATAACAGAAGAATTATATGGATTATGTTCTCCAAGGTCCATAAATGCCACTATATTCCTGTTATCTGTTGTTGCAGCTCCAATATTTGTAACCCATACTTCTATTTTAGTAATATTAATATTGGAATTAACAATAGGTAATTCTTTTAAAGCATCATTATATTTATCACGAAAATATTGAGCAATAAAGAAATGTTTATTTTCTTCGTATTGGTCAGCTTTTACATCAAAGTCGTTGGTTTGAGCTCCACCTGAAACCTCAATTGTTGAAGTCTGGCTTTCTTGCTGCGAAAAAACGTTAGTTAATGTAGTTTTACCAAATTGAAGTTTGGTTTTTAATCCGAAAAGACTTTGGCTTCCTGAAATCAGGGTGCTGTTCAAAGGAAGCGTAACATCACCGGCTTCAATAAGTTTTACAATTTCATCTTCTTTCCCTTCATAGGCTAATTTCATTTTATTTTCAAATTCAAATGTTGCTTCGGTGTTATAGCTTGTACCAAGCTCAATCTTGTCACCGATTTTTGCAGTTACATTCATCTGAATTTTTTCCTGAAAATCGAAATTGGCTGTTTTCTTTTGTTTCACGTCCAGTGAAGGATCATCACGACGCATCGCATTTAATCCAAAAATCAATTCTGCCGAACCTTGCGGACGAATATCAATAGTGTTACTTCCGAAGATACCTTCAAATGCAGAACCTCCTACATGTATTTTTGGAATTCCGGATTTTGACCCACCAAGTCCGCTAGTTGCATTTCTTTCTTGCCAGTATTCTTTTAATGATTTATCAATATCATATTTTGAATAATCTTCAAACGACATACTGTTTGGTGGATTGATATCATAATTACCAACAGAATTTTTAAAAATATATGTATTTGTTTCGGGATCATAAATTACGCTGTCGGAAATATTTGAAGGATTATGTAAATATAACGAATGGTCATCCTGGTTTCCATCAAATGGATAATTGTATCCCTGGTTAAATGGATATTGAAGAGTGGTGTCATCAGGAATTGTATCGGGGGGTGTAATAAGTTTCTCGTAATTGCCACTAATAAAAGCAGCGTTCGATCCCCAGACAATTAAAAATAAAAATGCCAGGGTGAAAAATTGAACCAGATATTTTAATATTCTTACCAAAATTTTTTACTGTTCAGCTTAAACATTTTATACGGTAATTTGTTCATAAAAGTTTTAACGACTGCTTAATAATATCTTCCAGTGTAATGTTAACTCCTTCGTTCTTAATAACTTTATCAATTGCTTTTAATGCAGCATTGCGGTTAAAACCAAGCATAATTAATGCAGTTAACGCTTCATTACTTAAAGTATTGCCTACTGATGTTAAAATTTCTTTGGAACCTGAAATTTTAGAAATTTTATCACGCAATTCGATAATTATTCTTTGAGCCGTCTTTTCACCTATTCCCTTTACTTTTCTAAACGTTAAAATATCGCCATTAGAAATTGCTGAAACAGTTTCATTTGTTGTTAATGATGATAATATTAATCTTGCAGTATTATATCCTACTCCATTCACTGATATCAGTTCCTGAAAAAGCGAACGCTCATCTTCAGTGAAAAAGCCGTATAATACAAGTCCTACAGGGTTGGTAGCTTCTGATTTAATAGCAAGATGTGTAAATAATTTACATTTCAGGTTGATTTCCTTTAATTGTGAATAGGTATTCAAAGAGATATTCAGTTTAAACCCAACGCCACCACAGTCGATTACTGCAAGTGCAGGACTTTTTTCAACAAGTAAACCTTCAATGTATGAAAACATTTATTCTTAATTTTATTTATAACTCTTTTTAGTACTTACATTAACAACACCCAATAATCAATGATATCGAGATGTTTATTATTGGGTGTTGAAAATACTAATAAAATACTTTATTAATATTTATTTCTTAACCTGATTAACTGCCCAGCTAATGGCTTCCTGTAACATTTCCTGTGATGGTTGCTTTATATAACCTTTATCAACCAATGTTTCGGTCATGGCACGTGCTTGTTTTATATCGGCATCAGCTTTTGCAAAAGCTTCTTCGCGTGAAATTTTTACACGTGCAACACCGTCTTTAATAGCCTGCATTGCCACATCGGCAGCTTCTTCAGGAAATACACCGGCTTCGCTCATGGTTGGAACAATGTTCTCAGGATTTATTCCTCTTCTTTCGCCATAATCGGCCAATGAATGTGCAGCAGCAATAGCCATATTATCGGTAACTTTTTTTGCTTTAACAAGAAGGGCTCCTTTTAAAATTCCAGGAAATCCTATTGAATTATTTACCTGGTTTGGAAAATCGCCACGACCTGTAGCAACTATAAATGCTCCTGCTTCTTTTGCTGCATAAGGATAAATTTCAGGTATCGGATTGGCACAAGTAAACACTATTGCTTTCGGAGCCATGCTGCGAATCCATTCCGGCTTAACGGTATCAGGTCCCGGTGTACTTAATGAAATAAGCACATCAGCGCCTTTCATCGCTTCTTCAATAGTTTTTATTTTATTAGGATTAGTTTGCTCGCATAATTCCCATTTACGATAGAAACGGGTGTCTTTGCGAATATCTTCCCTATCGGTATTCAGAGAACCTTTCGTATCGAACATAACCATTTTCTTAGGGTCGCCACCATCTGTAATAATCAAACGGGCTATAGTTGTATTTGATGCACCTGCACCCATGAAAACAATTTTTACATCTTTTATTGATTTTTTAGCCAGTTTCAATGCATTAATCAAACCGGCAAGAGTAACACATGCTGTACCCTGTGCATCATCATGCCATACAGGAATATCACATTCTTCACGCAAAACATCAAGAACCTTAAAACAATTTGGCTGGGAAATATCTTCCAAATTAACTGCGCCAAAACTATGCTGACACATTTTTACGAAATCGATAATTTTATCAGGATCGTTTTTCCCGTTTTTATCACGACTGTCAACACATAATGCAACCGCATCAATTCCGCCAAGATACTTCATCAGGAACGCTTTACCTTCCATAACTCCTAATCCCCCCGGAGGTGTGCAATCGCCATCACCCAAAACGCGTGTACTATCGCTTACTACAGCCACAAGATTTCCCCGGTTACTTAATTCAAAAGAAGCATTATTGTTATCCCTGATATCTGTAGAAACCTTTGATACACCCGGAGTGTACCATACATTAAACCAATTAAAACCCGGTACCGGTGCTTTAGGAATGGTTTGGATTTTTCCTTCATAAAACTTATGAGCACTTTCAGCAAGTTTTTTTAAAAAAAGAGTTTTTGCCTTAGCAATTTGTTCTTGCGTAAAATTATCAGGAAAAGCTTTGTCCAGGTTTTCCAGGTTTAATTTAATAGGTTCCATATTCTTATATTTTTTTGTTTGTTTTACAAGTACAGGAAAGTGTAAAAGTACAATTTTTCTGAAAATCTAAAAGTATATAAGTTTTTTGAATCTGGTTAACTTTTTTTAATTTTGAAAAAACATTTATGAAAAAAATTGTTGTTCTTACAGGAGCAGGTATTAGCGCTGAAAGCGGGATAAAAACGTTTCGCGATTCAGATGGTTTGTGGGAAGAATACCGTATTGAAGATGTTGCCACTTACGATGCATGGTTAAATAACCAGGATTTGGTTCTTGAATTTTATAACCAACGCCGAAAACAATTATATGATGTAAAGCCTAATGCTGCTCACTATGCACTTGCAAAGCTTGAAAAAAAATTCGATGTTCACATCATCACACAAAATGTTGATGACCTGCACGAACGCGCAGGAAGCTCGAAAATACTGCATCTTCATGGTGAACTTAAAAAAGCAAGAAGCAGTGTTGATGAAAATTTAATTTATGAAATTGATGGATGGGAATTAAAAAAAGGTGATAAATGCGAGAATGGTTCTCAGCTACGTCCACATATAGTATGGTTTGGCGAAGCCGTTCCTAATATCGTTCCAGCAGCTCACCTATCTGAAAAAGCAGATATATTCATAGTAATAGGAACATCATTAAATGTATATCCCGCAGCAGGATTGCTGAATTATGTTCCACATCATGTTCCAAAATATTTAATCGACCCGAAAGCTGCTGCTGTTGCAGTAAGAAATTTAACTATCATTAAAGAAAAGGCTGGAACAGGTGTTCCTGAACTGGTTAAAAAGTTAATGGAAGAAAATAACAATTAATACAATCTTAAATTATTTTTTAACTGTTATTCTATTTATATTTTTCTACATTTCAAAAGTTAAACTTACAGTTTGAATTGAATATTAACTTTCTCATCAAATAAAATTTTTAATTTGTAAAAATTCTGATTTTTTTTACAAATTAATTTATTGATATTCTATACATTTATTGCGTTAATTTAATCACACACCCCAATGAAAAAATTAATCTCATTTATTATTTTATTTGTAACGTGCATTAACATAAATGCACAGATTACAATTTCGCAAACCGATTTTGCTAGTATTGGAACCACCCTGAATCAGGCAACCGACAAATCGCCCGGAACATCTATTACACCCGGAAATACTGGCGGCAACCAGGTTTGGGATTTTTCAGCACTTCAGGCCGACACTACAATTACAATACATTTTGTTGACCCTGCTACCACAGGAAGTTTAAGTTCAAACTTTCCGCAAGCCAATATTTGTGCGGTTATTAACGATTCTATCAATCCGTATTTAAAAAGTACTTCATCATCTGTTCAGCTTTTAGGTGCAACAGGCGACCTTGTCGGAAACGGCGTTATTGCAGCTGTTGTATATAGTAATACCGAAACCATGCTTACTTTTCCCACAACATTCAATACTTCGTTTACTGATACAAGTTATTTTAATCAGAAGATCTACTATGGAAAAACTTACCTGGGCTTAAATGTAGATACGGTAAGGCAAGTTGAACATAATTACATCACTTCCACTATTGATGCATGGGGAACAGTAATAACACCCGATGGTTCGTTTCCTGCGCTACGACAAAACATGAGAAAAATAACTAATGACAGTACCTGGGTTAGAGTAAAATATATTGGGTGGCTATCGGCTGTACAGCGCGTTAATACTATTGATCAGCGCTACTATACATTTTATACAAATACTATTGGAAATGCTTTGGTGAATATTAAATATTACGGAACAGACAGTACAAAAGTGGACTGGACAAGAGTTAATACAACTTCATCAAACTCATTAACTGAAAAAGAAAAGAGCATAAATATTTTTTCAACTATAGTTACTAATAAAATTCAAATTTACAATCCAAAAAATTCAGAAATAAAAAGTAAATTATTTGATTACACAGGAAAGGAAATTCTATCTACAGAATTCGAGAATAATTCAATTATAAATATCTCGATAAATAATTTAAAAAATGGTTTTTACTTACTGAATGTTTACAATAAATCAGGAAAAATAAAATCAGGAAAAATTATTATAAGCAAATGAGTTAATTTTATTGAGTTAGCAAATTTTTTTAAGCAGTAACTTTTGGGTCAACCGTAGATGTTAATCATAAAATAAGCCTGAAAAAATTCAGGCTTATTTTAGAGATATTTATCTTCAATCCGATAATTCTTACTGGCAATTTGTGTTCATATAATTTTCATCCCAGCAATGATAAACATTATCGCCAAAATGTAATGAGTCGCTTACCTGACCGTTTTTATTGGCAACATTCCACTTGATACTTGTAAGATTATTTTTCCCTTTGTTATAAATATTATAGTATGCATTGTAAGTAGTATCTGTTGTTATTCCATAGGAGATATAACCACCATTTTCAGCACCACCGGGAACAATATTGGTATAAGTAATATCAGCTGTTCCATTTATATCATCCTTATGCCAAACTATTCCAAGAAGTTCTTTATTACTTATAGGATTATCATAAAGTGTCCATGTACCTTCGGTATTATCAAGTTGCGAATCGCCCGAATACCAAAGGAAATCCTGGAAATCATTTTGTTTGGAAATATACATTTCCCAATGAACTGTATTCCCGGTAACTTTAGCCTGAAGTTTTGCCGAATAGGTAGTAATAACTGTATAATCATATTTCCATTCCCAGCAGTCTGCACTGTTATTCCATTCAGCCTGGTAACCGAATGCATGTACAAAAGAAGCTACAGGAACAGCAAGACCAACATTTATAATAACATTCCAAACACAAACATTTCCTGCGGCAAAAAGATAATTGCTATACTGCCCTACTGAATCAACTTTTCCAAAAAACTTTCCTCCTGTATTATTCGAATCCAGGGCAGAAAATTCCATTACAAATGCAGACTTAGGAGGAATTGTTGGAACATCACCGTGATCTTTTTTACATCCGGGTTGTAATACAATGGATGTAAGTATGGTTACCGTTAATAAAAATATGCGCATTTTCTTTTTCATTTTTTTTGTTTTTAAATTTATAATTAGGCTTTGATTATTTTCTTAGTTTATTTTTATACTAATACACAAAAAAATTATTTTACCCCTACAATAAAATTTATTTTTTGTGTTAAAAAATTTATTTATACCGACAGAAAAAAGGTTTGCAAAAATATTTTTTGTTTTCTGTACGGTATAACTCGTTCTAAACAGTTTTGCTTTTGCAAACCTGATAAGAACGAGTATAACATATAAATTAATGAACCAAACAAAATTACCATTTATCATATAATATTTTACTTCAGTATAAATACCTAAAAAAACAGGTAAAAATACTTGTTACTCATTCTTAAAATTTTTGAAAAAATAATAGCAAATTGATGATTGAAAATAGAAAATATTAAATTGAAAATTTTGTTGATGGAGATACAACCTTAACCTAATAACCTTCGACTTAACCAGTTGCCACACCTTACAACCATTGACCACTTAGCCAACGCTCCATTCTTCGATAAACTCAGAATGACCCACGTAAACTTAGAATGACCTTTTTTACACGCTTTACGCTACGCTAAACGCACATGAACCATTGGCATACGCGCTATCAATAGATAGATATCAGGACAAGGCTATCAGAAAATTTTTACAAAATATACGGTTAACTTTTCCCATGAAAAAAATATTTTGTATAATGGAATATATGGGTAGCATTATATTTATTTGTTCTCAAAAAAATAAGACCCTTGAAAATCAAAGGTCTTAGCTCTTGTACCCGAAGCCGGAATCGAACCGGCACGATATTGCTATCATTGGTGTTTGAGACCAACGCGTCTACCTATTCCGCCATCCGGGCGTAAATTTAAGGTGTGCAAATTTAATTATTTTTTTCAGGTGAAAAAATTTCATTCGGTATTATTTCTTCTCTTTTGTCTTCTTTCCAATATCAAGCATGTGTAATTCAAGGTCGGAGAAAAAATTATTTATACTCTTAATTGTACTCAAAGTTATTGTATGAACCGTTAGCACTATGCCCAACGAATAAATATCTTTTACCATTTCATTTTTTATGGCTTCGGTCACATTACCTTTTATCAGAAGGAAAAAATTCATTTGTTTGTATTCTGGAAAAAGAAATCCCTGCTCGCCAAGATTAGTTATGAAATAATACGATTTAAATGTTTGGGGTTCGTCGAAATAATAAAGTGAAAATTCCTGGAGTTCATTTTTCTTATCATTGAACACTTTCAGGTTATCCATTTTCGACATTCGCAGTTGCATTTTTTCATTCAAGGCCCAAATCAGCCGATAATCGCGGTGATGCGAAGCAATGCCCAGCAAAGTATAGTCATTATCAAAATTTGAATCGAGTTTTAATTTTTTAGGCATGACAAATGGAAATAAAAGATAAAGGTATAAAAAATATTTCCCTGATGCTACATTGAATTTTTTTCAGAAATGTATTCTATAGCTTTTTCGGCAGCATGTTGTTCTGCTTTTTTAATTGCATAGTCGCGTCCGGTTCCATATGGAATTTTATCAACCATTGCCGTTACAATATATTGTTTATTATAACCGGTGCCACTTTCCTCCACTACAACAAATTCAACCTGTTTTTTTTCACGCTGTGCCCATTCAATAAGTTTGCTTTTATAATTACTATCTTTATTCTGCAGTTCATCAATATCGATGTGATACTTAATTATCCTGTTAATAATAATTCTTTTTGTAAAACTAAACCCTTTGTCAAGGTAAGCTGCGCCAACAAAAGCTTCGAAAGCATCGCCATTCATCGAACGGTAAATATTATTCCCGCTACCGGTAACAATTAATTTCCCAAATCCCAGTTTCTCGGCAAGCTTGTTTAAACTTTCGCGGCTAACGATACGTGAACGCATTTCTGTTAAAAAACCCTCATCTTTATTTGGAAACTTTCGAAAAAGATAATCAGCAATTACTGCGCTTAATATTGCATCGCCTAAATATTCCAGTCGTTCATTGCTGATCTTTAATCCTTTTATTTCTTTTGTAGCAGCCGAACGATGGCAAAAAGCCAGCTTATAAATAAGAATGTTTTCGGGATAATAACCGAAAACATTCTTAATGAAATTAATAAGTTTTTTTTCTTTTGATAAGATTCCCTTAATGGGAGCAATCAGCTTCAATGTTAAGAATTTTTATTATCCCTTATATTTTTTGAAGATGATAGAAGCATTATGTCCTCCAAAACCGAATGTGTTGCTTAATGCAGCATTCACTGTTCTTTTCTGAGCCTTATGAAATGTGAAATTGAGTTTATTGTCAATTTCAGGATCATCAGTAAAATGGTTAATAGTAGGAGGAACAAGATCATTCTGAATAGCCAGAATTGAAGCCAATGCTTCAACAGCACCGGTTGCACCAAGTAAATGACCTGTCATTGATTTGGTAGAGCTGATATTTAATTTATATGAATGCTCACCAAATACCTGGAGTATTGCTTTGGTTTCAGCAATATCCCCAAGTGGAGTGGATGTACCATGAACATTAATGTAATCAATTTCTTCGGGTTTCATACCGGCATCATCCAATGCATTTTTCATTACATTCATAGCACCCAACCCTTCAGGATGTGGGGCTGTCATGTGATATGCATCGGCAGAAAGTCCGCCCCCTGCAACTTCAGCATATATTTTTGCTCCGCGTGCAAGTGCATGACCAAGTTCTTCAAAAACTAATGCGCCACCACCTTCGCCAAGAACAAAACCATCGCGGTCTTTGTCGAACGGACGTGATGCTGTTTTCGGGTCATCATTTCTTGTAGAAAGAGCCTGCATAGAATTAAATCCACCTACACCAGCCGGATTACATGCAGCTTCAGAGCCACCTGTAATAATTATATTTGCTTTACCAAAACGAATATAATTAAAGGCATCGATAATTGAGTTGGTTGATGAAGCACATGCTGAAGTAGTAGTAAAGTTAGGTCCCATAAATCCATATTTAATGGAAATATGTCCTGCTGCTATATCAGCAATCATCTTGGGAATAAAAAATGGGTTGAATCTTGGTGTTCCATCACCTTTAGCATAATCAGAAACTTCATTAAGAAAAGTATCTAATCCGCCAATACCCGAAGCCCAGATAACTCCGGCTTTTTGTTTATCGATTTTTTCCAGGTCAATATTTGAATCCTTAAATGCTTCGTCTGCACATATTATTGCATACTGAGCATAACGATCATATTTTCGAACTTCTTTGCGGTCAAAATATTTTGAGGAATCGTAATCTTTTACTTCACAGGCAAACTGTGTTTTAAATTTTGATGCATCAAAACGTTTGATCGTATCAGCGCCGCTTACTCCATTAAGAAGGTTATCCCAGAATTCCGGAACAGTATTTCCTAATGGAGTAATTGCGCCAACTCCTGTAACGACAACTCGTTTCAGTTCCATAGATAAAAGATATTAATTACCCTTTATTGTTATTTTCTATATAAGCAATAGCTTCACCAACAGTACCGATTTTTTCAGCCTGATCGTCGGGAATAGCAATGTTGAATTCTTTTTCGAATTCCATGATCAGCTCAACAGTGTCGAGAGAATCAGCACCCAGGTCGTTTGTGAAACTAGCTTCAGGTGTAACTTCTTTTTCATCTACACCCAGCTTATCAATAATGATAGCTTTTACTCTTGTTGCAATGTCTGACATTTTAAATATTTTTTAGTTTAACAGGCTGCAAAGAAATGAAAATATACAATTATAACCAAAACTTTAAGGTTACTTTTTGCCCTAACCTATTACATTAATCTGATATACAATATTTTATATAATTATATTTTAGTTAAAAAATGTTAAAATTTTCACGGTTATACTGCATTGCCATTAAAAATGTTAAAAAAGCGAACTGTAAGCAGGAATAAATTTGTGAAATTATTATGTTATTTATTTAATAAAGTTACGGAAATTTGAAAAATATTTTTTCGGATTATCAGCAAATATGTAATATGGTACAAATAGCAATTTTTGCATCGGGTAGCGGAACGAATGCGCAAAATATTATTGAATATTTTAAAGGAAGAAATGATATATCCGTTTCGCTTGTATTATCAAATAAAGAAGATGCATATGTCCTGAAAAGGTCGCAAATGCTGAATGTTCCATCATTTGTATTTTCTCCAAAAGAATTAAAAGAAACCGATATTGTTGAAGCAAAACTTTCGGAATATAAAATTGATTTTATTGTACTTGCAGGATTTCTACTAATGGTACCAGCAAAACTGATAAAGAAATTTCCCGATAAAATAATAAATGTACACCCTGCTCTTCTTCCAAAATACGGCGGTAAAGGCATGTACGGCGAACATGTTCACGAAACTGTTATTGCAAACGGGGAAAAAGAATCAGGCATCAGTATACATTATGTGAATGAAAGATACGACGAAGGAAATATAATTTTCCAGGCACGTTGTGAAGTTAAAATGAATGATACTCCCGAAACCCTTGCCACACGCATACATGAACTGGAGCATAAATATTTTCCGCAAGTGATTGAAAAAGTAGTCCAGGAAAAAGTTCAGAATTCTGAATTCTGAATTCAGAATTAAAATGAATTCTTTATCAACATCTTTTAATAATTATCCTGAATATTTTTTCAATATATGAGATATTATATACTTTTGAAGTCTTAAAAAATAAACTTAAAAATTATTTAAATTTTCAGACTAACTAATAACAATCCTTCTGATTCATGAAAAAGAAGATCGATCCGGTAAAAAATTATAATGATACACGCGAGGCTATAGGATACGTTCCACGTAAACAGGCAACCCAGGAAACATATAACAGGATAGGCTTTATGTCGGGGCTCGAAGTACACCAGCAATTAAAAACTAAAGAAAAACTTTTTTGCCGTTGCCCGGCAGGTTGTTTCCATGAAAATGAGGTTTATGATGCAGAAGTAATACGCCACATGCGTCCAACTCTCAGTGAACTCGGTGAATACGATGGCACTGCACTCATGGAATTTAAAACCAGGAAAGAAATCATTTACAGAATAAAAAATGAGACCACCTGTACTTACGAAGTTGACGACACACCGCCATTTCCTTTAAACAGGGAAGCGCTGGCGGCAGCCATTAGAATTTCACATCTTTCAAAACTTAAAATTGTTGGTGAAGTTCATGTTACACGTAAGCAATATCTCGATGGCAGCATTCCCACAGGTTTTCAGAGAACCGCGATTATCGGCGTTGAAGGTGAGTTTAGTATGAAAAATAAAAAAATACGTTTGATACAATTAAGCCTCGAAGAAGATGCTTGCCGTGAAGTCAGCGATATTCGTCATACACGTATTTATAAAACCGACAGGCTGGGTATGCCGCTAATAGAAACTGTTACCTACCCCGACATGGTTAATCCTGATGAAGTAAAGGAAGCCTGCGACTATATACGTTTCCTGAACCGCAGTACCGGACTGGTTCGCACAGGAATTGGCGCAGGACGTGAAGATGTGAATGTAAGTTGTAAAGGAGGAACACGTGTTGAAATCAAAGGTGTTGCTCATACCAAATGGATACCTGAGCTTACCCACAACGAATGTTTCCGCCAATGGGCATTACTGAATGTTCGCAAAATTTTAAATGAAAGAATTTCTGATACCAAAAACTGGAAAATATCGTCTGTTGAGCTGCCTTATACCGGGCATAAACTTACCGCCTATCCTCCAATAAAAGCAGCCAAAGCAAACAAGAATAAACTTATTGCTGTTAACCTGCCTATGTTCGAAGGCATACTTTCGCATTTTACGCAACCCGGAAAAATGTTTGCCGATGACATTAGCGAACGCCTTAAAGTTATTGCCTGCATTGAAAGACCCAATATGACCCATTCGGAAGATATTCAACAATTGATCAATGAAAAGGATTCCGATAAAATTAAAAAGTTATTGAAAACATCTGATGGCGATGCACAAATCATTTTCTGGGCGCCTGAAGAAGATATAAAAACCGCTCTCGAAACTATTGAAGAACGTTGCAGGATGGCATTTGAAGGTATTCCAAAAGAAACCCGCAAATCGTTCGGTGATGGAACTACTATTTTTGAGCGCGTGCTTCCCGGTGCCGATCGCATGTATCCCGATACCGACTCTAAACCTATTCCACTGGAAGATGCTTATATTAATAAGCTTCGTCAGGATTTGCCCGAAGAAGTTATTGAACGTTATCACCAACTTATTAAATGGAAAATTCCTGAAGATACTTACAATTACATTCTTAAACGCAATCATTACCCAATGATTGAAAAAATTGTGAATGAATTAAAGTTCGATTCAAAATTTATCGGAACCTTTTACGGACACACACTGAAGTTTATTGAAGGGCACTTCAAACCTGTTTCCACTTTTAATTACGAAAAAATTTACGACATGTTCAAATACATTCGTGAACAAAAACTCGACAAGGAAATTGTGAAAAAAATAATTCCCGTTTTATACGAACATCCGCAAATGGATTTCGATTCCATATTGTTAAGCATCAATTTTACAAAAGTTTCTTCAAGTGATATTATTGCCCTGATTCCTTTTCTTAAAGAAAAATTCAAAAATATCCGCCGCAAAAATGAAGACCACGTTGAAACAAAATGGATAATGGGAGAACTTAGAAAGAAAGCTATTGGAAATATTCCTTTTGTTCAACTTTTTAAAGAAGTTCAATAATTAAAAATCAACATTCGTAAATCGTAAATACTAAATTATGTCAGAAGATTTTTTCCAGGGGTATAAAGGCACAGCGCTTGATTTGCTTAAAAAATATAATGTACGTGTATGGGGACAAGCTGAAATAAACACTACCCGCGGAGCTTTTCAGGGTACTATATTGCCACGTTCCGAAAACGATGATGACAAACATATCGTTCTTAAAATCATTACAGGATATAATATCGGGATTGATACTGATACTGTTACCGGCATGAAAGAAACCGGTTATAAAAAAGCCAACTATAAGATTCCTGAAAAGGAATTTCCTTATACCGACGGATTGCCAAAAGTTAAGTTGATAGGAACCGGCGGAACTATTGCATCGCGCCTCGACTACCGCACAGGTGCTGTAATTCCTGCATTCAGCCCCGGTGAACTTTATGGCGCCGTTCCTGAATTGGCAGATATTTGTAACCTTACTACGGAAAAAGTTTTTGCTGTATTCAGCGAAAATATGGGCCCGGAACAATATAAAAAACTGGCTGTTGCCATAGGCAAAGAAATTGAAAATGGTATTGACGGGATCATTATAGGACATGGTACGGATACGTTACATTACACTGCTGCGGCATTAACATTCATGGTTCAGAATTCACCAATACCAATTGTTCTTGTAGGTTCGCAGCGTTCATCCGACAGGCCTTCGTCCGATGCCGCACTGAACCTTATGCATGCTGCAACTGCCGCAGGTCACGGTGATATTGCCGAAACTATGGTATGTATGTTTGGACCTACTTCCGACGACTACGCTTTCCTGCATAGGGGAACAAGAGTAAGAAAAATGCATTCTTCTTATCGCTCTACATTCCGCACTATTGGCGATACTCCATTAGCAACAGTTACACGACAAGGCGTTAAACCCATAAAACAAATTTATAATCATCGGCGCAAAGACCGCAACGTTACCATACTTCCTTATTTTGAAGAAAAAGTTGGTATGCTTTATTATTATACCAATATGAATCCTGATATGATTGACTCAATGGTTGATAACGGATATAAAGGAATCATAATTATAGGAACAGGTCTTGGTCATGTGAATAAACCCATTTATCCGGCAATTGAAAGAGCAGTTAAAAAAGGTGTTGCTATTTATATGACCGTTCAAACTTTATGGGGATATGTTCATATGTTTGTTTACGACACAGGTCGCGACCTTATGGCAAAAGGAATTATTCCTGCCGAAAATATGTTACCCGAAGTAGCTTACATAAAACTTGGTTGGGCATTAGGACAAACGAACGACCTGGAAAAGGTAAAAGAAATAATGCTCACGCCTATCAACGATGAAATAACACGACGTGAACCTTATAATGGTTATTTAATCTACCAGGGTGGCGTTCCTGAAGTGGAAGATTTTATAAGGCAATTCAGGAAATAAATTTTACCATAAATTTATTACATTGTCTTGCTAAGCTAAGCAACTCTATATACTATTTACTTTAGTTTCCTCATTTCATTCGGAAAGACAATGAAATTAGGAATATATTTTTTTACCCCCATCCCCATCCCTTCCCCTTAATCCGCCGCGGCGGAGGGAAGGGTGTAGGCTTCGTGATGTCTTGTATTGCGAAGCGAAACAACTCGGAATAACATCAATTTAGTTTCCTCGTTACACTCGGAAAGACAAAAAGAAAAAATACTTTACTTTTTTATTTGTCTTGCTGAGCGAAGCGAAGCAATTCTAAATGCTATTTACTTTGGTTTCCTCGCTGCGCTCGGAAAGACAATAAGAAATTCGGGATTAGGCTTTTAAGCCGCAACATTTAATGCAAACTCACCGGCTACGACTTCCGATATTGTTCGTTTTATACCAAATTTATCAGTATACTCGCGATTTATCAATTTGCCCCGAAGCGTTACACGACTTCCTTTTTTCAGAAACTCATTAGCCATTTCGGCAACTTTATTCCACAGTACCACGTTATGCCATGTGGTATTACTAACCCACTCGCCGGTTTTTCTTTTAAAACTTTCGTGTGTAGCAAGCGTAATACGCATTACTTTACTTCCTGTTTTTGTTGTTTGCATTTCCGGTTCTGTTCCCACATAACCATTTAATTCTACTTTGTTCATTGTTGTTTTCATAATTCAAAAATTTTAGATTTTAGATTTTTTTAAATTGTTTGATGCAGCAAAGTAACAGTAGTGCAAAACCATCACTCGGTTTTTACATATTTAGTTTCGTTTAAAATTCGTTTATAACCGATTACAATCGGATAATGTTTCTAATAAGTTTTACCGAAGGTCGGTTAATGTATAAACACGAAGATATAATGAAGGATGCTTTTACATTATACTTGAACAAACTATTGCAAACATATAGTAGTTAAGAGATTTCAGCGTGAATGCACGACTCTATTTATTCTCGTATGATTTAAGGACAAATAAGCGGAAAAATAATAACCCTGTAATACTTACCATTGCATTCATCCAAAAGATAGCAGGAATAGAAATATACTGTGCAATCAACCCGGCCATGATCATCCCGAAACCCATTCCAAGATCTACTGCTGTGTATAGCGTAGAATTTGCAGCTCCGCGATGTTCGGGTGCTGCAATATTATTAACCATCGACTGAAACGTTGGAAATATGACTCCATTACCAAATCCAATAATTATTGCAGACATATAAAATAGAACTTCATTTTTCGCTATTGCCAGCATCGGAAACCCTATGATCAGAAGAATCAGGCATAAAGTAATAATTTTTCGCGGACCACTCCTGTCAAACACCTTGCCTACAGTAAGTCGTGCTGCTGCAATACCCGCAGAAAGAATCAGGAAATAAAGGGAAGAATTCTGAACCCCTATCTCACGACCATAAAGAGCAATAAACGATAGCAACCCACCATATGAGATCATAGTTATTACAACATTTAATGAAGGACGTACAGAATTTTTATCAAACATGCTGTTCAGCTTTAATTTAATTCTTTTCCCTACAATAAATCGTTTGCGCAGATTAATAGCATATGCACAAATCAAACTGATAAAACTGATAAAACATCCCGAAATAAACATGGCAAAATAACCCCAATGATGACAAATAAATAATCCGATAATCGGTCCTACTGACATCCCCAGTGTTGTTGAAAGTGCAAAATATCCTATCCCTTCACCTCTTTTCGATACCGGAATGATATCAACTGCTATGGTTGAACCCGAAACCGTGGTAAATCCCCAGACCAGGCCCTGAGCAAAACGAAGTGTTATTATTGATGTGATAGAAATAGCAACCAGATAGCCTGCAAACAATATCGTATAAATTATTAAAGCCAATAAAAAAACAATACGGCGACCAAATCTGTCAAGTGCAAAACCAGAAAACGGACGTACCAGTATTGAAGCAATGGTATATACTCCAACCACTACTCCTACCTGCATTTTAGATGCTTGAAGATCGGTTACTAAATAAATAGGTAATGATGAAAGTATTGCATAATAGGTAATATACATCAAAAAGTTTGACAAAATTAGAAAGATAAAATCCTTATGCCATATCTTTTCATTCATTATATTATAATCATTTATAAAACTTTACTGCAAAGTTATTAATAACTATAGTTATGCAAATAAATAATTATTAGAAAAAGTTTTAGCCTATAATAGATAAGTAAAAAAGTAAAAATTTTTATGAAGAACATTATTTTAGCAATGACTAAGGATTCCCGATATCATCATATAGCGGTTGATTTCAATATAATAATGGTAGTGATTACTAAAACATATAAGCATTGGGCTTTTTATAAAATTTCAATACAAACTTAAATTTGCACCAACCATGATGAATAAATTCAAAACAGAAATTCAGCCGGAATTTACTTTAACATGGATATTATACCGTACAGAAAACAAAAAATATTTTTGCAAAACTCTTTTCTGTCGGTATAAACCATTACTTCACTTCAAATTTTTCTGTTTTTTGATTAATACCATTGAAAATTTATTGAGTTATTACATATATATAATAGGTATAATCGCTTCTTTAAGCTACTCTATAAAGTCATCATTTATTTTACAGAATGTTTGTAATTTCGCCGAAGATAATTTAATCAACCAATAATAATGCATACTTTATGATAACCGAATTGAAAGAAGAGGAGATAGCGCTTGTGCTGCAAATGTCGGATAAATTTGTTGGCAAAAATTTTCAGACTTATGAATCAATAAAAGATTACATTTTAAATCCGCAGAAAGTTATCAGGATTTATAAGATTAATAACGAAATTGTTGGTTTTGTAAAAGGTGAAATACTAAAAAAATCCGAATTTAAAAAAAGCCTGTTGAAGGTAGATAAGCCTTTTGAGAAAAAAGTTACTGATGACGGTTATATGGGATATGCCGAAACCATTTGTGTAAAAGAAGAATACCGACATACACACATTGCACACGATATGGCTGATGAATTAATCCGTGTAATGAAAAAAATTGAAAATATTGATGTAATATGTACCACTGTTTGGAAAAGCGGTGATATTGCAAATGCAAAGAACCTGGTTGAAACCATAGGGTTCAAACTCATAACAGAAATAAAAAATTACTGGTACAACGATTCTATTAAAAAAAAATACATGTGTCCCCATTGTGGTAATCCACCTTGTAAATGCTCGATGTTATTTTATAAGATGTAACATTAAACACATCATAAGCACCATCAAAATATTTATTCTGTCATTCATTCTGTCATTTTATCATTTTAAAAACTCTATCCGTAAAAAATCCGTGTAAATCAGCGTCCTTATAAAAAAACAATTCATAAATCCGAATTCAAAAATCGTTTTATGGAATTGTAAACTATTTTTCATCTTCATTACAAAATTCACCAAATAAAATTTTTAACTTGCAACATTAAATCATACAGCTATGAAAACAAAACTTGTATTATTGGTAAGCGCTTTTGCTTTACTGGTTTTTGGCGGAACATATTTTTCAAACTACAAACCGTTAAGCCCTAAGGAAAAAAATAATCCATCAAATATTATTTCCGGAATTTCAGTTTTCAATTATACCAAAGCCTGGGCAAAAATTGATTCGTTGCTTGCCAAAGGCCTTAGTAAGTCGGCGCTTGAACAGGTGCTGGTCGTTTACAAAAATGCAAAAGCTGAAAATAATGCCCCGCAGTTTGTAAAAGCAGTAATGTATAAAATGAAGCTCGATAATAATTTAAATGAAAATTCTTTCGACAGCAGCATTGCAAATTTAAAGACAGAAATCAATGAAACAGCATTTCCTATTAAACCTGTTTTGCATTCAGTGCTTGCCGAAATGTACTGGCGCTTTTATTCAACAAATCGTTACCGATATTATCAGCGTACTGAAACCGTTGCATACAAAGAATACGATATTCAAACATGGACACTAAAACAAATCCTGAATGAAGTAGTAAAAAATTATGTGGCTTCGCTTACTGATTATGAAAATTTGAAAAAAACAAAATTGAATTTATATGACGATATCATTATTCGCGATACCCTTTCACGCAAGTTCAGGCCTACATTGTACGATTTTCTAGCTCATCGTGCTGTTGACTTTTTCATGAACGATGAATCGGAAATCACCAAACCTGCTTTTAAATTTGATATTGACAAAGAAGAATATTTTAAACCTTATCCCGATTTTGTAAAGCTTAACATCACTACAAAAGATTCGCTATCGCTGAAATATTATGCTGCTGTTATTTTACAAGATCTTATTAAATTTCATGCAAATGATGCTGACCCATCGGCATTGATTGATGTTGACTTAAAACGCATGTCATTTGTAAAAAATAATTCAACTCTTGATTTTAAAGACAGTCTTTATCTTCAAACTTTATTGGCTCTTGAATCAAAATTTTCAAACTCCGCATCTTCAACAGATGTTACTTACGCCATCGCACAGCATTATTACAGCAACGGACTAAAATACAAACCACTGCAGTCGGACGAAAATAAATGGATGCTGAAAAAATCAATTGAGAAATGTGAAGCCGCAATAAAAGCGTATCCATTATCAGATGGGGCTAAGAATTGCGAGAACCTTAAATTCCAGATAAAAACAAGATCCTTTAACATGACTGTTGAAGAAGGAAACGCACCTAATAAGCCTTTCCGTTCACTGGTAACTTATAAAAATGTCAATAATTTATCGCTGCGCATTATTAAAATGACCTATGAAAATGATGAAAAACTTAGGAAAAAATATTATGGTGATGAACTTGTTGGAAAATACCTGAAGGAATCTGCATACAAAGAATGGAATATTACCCTACCCGATGATGGCGATTTCCAAAGCCATTCGGCTGAAATAAAAATCCCTGCACTTCCTTTTGGGTATTATGTTTTGCTCGCAACTGATGGAAAAACTTTCACAACAACCGAAAGAATTATTTCATATAGCCAGTTTTGGATTACCAATATCAGCAGCATCGACAGGTATAAAGAAAATTATGCAATGGATTTTTTTGTTACAGACCGAGAAACCGGAAAGCCAATGAAATCAGTAACCGCGCAATGTTATACCAGTAAATATAATTATGTTTTGCGTGAATATGAAAACGTAAAATGGAAAAAATTTACTACCGATGAGAATGGTTTTTTTGAAATTCCACCTGCAGATGATTACATGTATTTTTATGTAGATTTTTCCAATGGCAGCGATCGCTTTGTTTCGAGCAACAGCTATTACCAGTATAAAGATTACAAATATGATAACAACATTCCTTATAAAACATTTTTCTTTACCGATAGGGCTATCTATCGTCCGGGGCAAACAATTTATTTTAAGGGAATCATCTTAAAAAATGATAATGACGGCAATCTTACAGAAGTTGCACCAAACGTAAAAACTACGGTAACTTTCTACGATGTAAATTATCAAAAGATTAGCGACCTTGAATTAACTTCAAATGAATACGGATCGTTTACCGGGACATTTACGGCACCCGCAGCTATTACAGGTTCTGTACATATTGCTGACTCGTATGGAAGCGCATATTTTTCCGTTGAAGAATATAAGCGTCCGAAATTTTCAGTTAGCATCAATCCTGTTAAAGGAAGCTATAAACTTAACGAAAACCTTGATATTACAGGAACAGCAAAAGCATATGCCGGCAACATGATTGACGGAGCTAATGTTACATACCGCGTGGTTCGTACGGTTTCGTTTCCTTACTGGTGGTATTGGTGGAAAGGATATTATCCACGTTCATCGCAAACTGAAATTGCAAATGGCACAACAACAACTGATGATAAAGGAGAATTTAAGATATCATTCAAAGCATTACCCGATTTAAGTATTTCGAAAAAAAGCAATCCCACTTATACTTTCACTGTTTATGCTGATGTTACCGATATCAACGGAGAAACCCATTCTGCGCAGGATTACGTGAAAGTTGGTTACAAAGCATTGTCCCTCTCTGTTTATGTTCCCGATAATGTTGAGAAAACCGGGAAAAATATTTTCACACTTTCAACAACAAACCTCAGCGGTGAAAAAGAAGCAGCAAAAGGAAACGTTACTATTTATAAATTAAAACAACCCGATAAAATCTTCCGTGAACGAATTTGGGATCGTCCTGATAAGTTCGTGATGACAAAAGATGAATACTATTCAAGTTTCCCTTACGATTTGTACGATGATGAAAACAACATGTACAAATGGGAAAAAGAAACAAAAGTTTTTGAAACAGTTTTTGAAACTCCGAAAGATTCAACAATAAAAATCAGCGACCTTTCTTCATGGAAGCCCGGTACATATATTTTGGAAGCAAAAACAAAAGATAAATATGGTGAAGATGTTGAATATTTCAGCTATTTCAAAGTTTATGGTACAAAAGAAAAACAAATTCCAGAAAACGATATCAGTTATTTTGAACTGGTGAAAAGCTCGGCAGAACCGGGAGAAAACGTATCATTCATACTTGGGACAAAAGATGATTCTGTAAAATTTTATTATGAAATTGAAAAAGACGGCATCATAAAATCGCATCAATGGCTTTCATTAAGTAAAGAACAAAAACTTTTTGAAATTCCTGTAACCGAAGAATACCGAGGTAATTTTGCAATTCATATTTTTGCTGTAAAACATAATCGTTTATTTACGAACAAAGAAATTGTAACGGTTCCTTATACCAATAAAGAACTCGACATTGAATTTGAAACATTCCGCGATAAGCTGCTGCCGGGTCAACAGGAAGAATGGAAAATAAAAATAAAAGGAAAGAACGGCGATAAAGTTGCAGCCGAATTACTGGCAACCATGTATGATGCTTCACTCGATGCATACGAAGCAAACTATTGGTATTTCGATATCCTGAAAAACTTTTATTCAAGTCTGTATTGGGATGGTGAAAAAAGTTTTACTAATAACACATCTACTTCGTACTCGTTTTATAAAGAAACTTATCCTAACCCTATTTACAGGTACTATGATAAATTGAACTGGTTCGGATTTAATTACGGAAACACACATTATCGAAGTAGTGGTTTTATATCTAAAAGCTACGAAGGAGATTACGATATGGTGTATGACGCTGCACCTGTATCACAAAATGCTGTAATGAGCATAACTAAAAGCGAAACCGTAACAACAGGAAATAAAAAAGATAAAAATAAAGAAGAAGCTGATGAAAAAACTATGACAGGTTATGGAATGGGCGCGGGATTAGCTGAACAAGCAAAAGAAACTGTAGATTTATCTGTTGCACTTCCACCAGCACCCGGAAAAAGCGGAGAAGGTTTAACAGATGTAAAAACACGTTCTAATTTTAATGAAACCGCATTCTTCTATCCTCAGCTTAAAACCGATGAAAATGGAAACATTGTAATTTCATTTACTATTCCCGAAGCTCTTACCAAATGGAAGTTTATGGGGCTAGCTCACACAAAAGATTTAAAGTTCAGCCAGATTGAAAAAGAAACGGTAACGCAAAAAGATCTGATGATAGTTCCTAATGCACCGCGTTTCTTCAGGGAAAATGATAAAATTTCATTCACCGCAAAAGTTTCAAATCTTACTGAAAAAGAAATGACAGGCAGTGCACAGCTTTTCCTCTTCGATGCAACAACACTCAAAGCAATTGATGATGTTTGTAAAAACGCCAATGCAACAAAAACATTTACTGCTGCAAAAGGCGGCAGTAGCGCACTTTCGTGGGATATAGAAATTCCCGAAAACATCAGTGCTATAAAATATAAAGTGGTTGCAAAGTCAGGAAATTTCAGTGATGGCGAAGAAATGGTTATTCCTGTTTTAAACAACCGGATGCTGGTAACTGAAACCATGCCGTTACCTGTTCGCGGAAAAGAAACAAAAGATTTCACTTTCACAAAACTTGTGAATTCAAAATCTTCATCAACGCTTAAAAATTATAAGCTCACCCTTGAATATACTTCCAATCCTGCATGGTACGCCATACAAGCATTACCCTACATGATGGAATATCCTTATGAATGTGCCGAACAAACATTCAGTCGTTTTTATGCAAACAGCATTGCTTCACATATCGCGAACTCACATCCCAAAATAAAAGCGGTTTTCGACAGTTGGAAAAATTTAACTCCCGATGCATTGCTTTCCAATCTTGAAAAAAATGAAGACCTAAAATCGCTAATGCTTGAAGAAACGCCGTGGGTATTGCAGGCAAAGAATGAAAGCGAACGGAAACAGCGTGTGGCATTACTTTTCGATTTGAACAAGATGAGTTATGAATTGGATAAGGCTTTAGCAAAACTCGAAAAAATGCAATTGCCTAATGGCGGATTCCCTTGGTTTGGCGGCATGGAAGACGACCGTTATATTACACAACATGTTGTTACCGGCTTCGGACACCTTGATAATCTTGGTGTAAAAAATATAAGAGATGACAACAAATGCTGGAACATGATTAAAGATGCTGTGGAGTATCTCGACAACAGGATGAGAGAAGATTACGAGTGGTTGCTGAAGTATTACAAAAAAGATGAACTTGAAAAAAATCATATCGGTTATTTGGAAATTCAATACTTATATGCACGCAGTTATTTCCTGAAAGATGTTGAAATTGCTTCGAAAAATAAAGATGCATACGATTATTTTGTTGGACAGGCAAAAAAATACTGGCTCGATAATAATCGTTATTTACAGGGAATGATATCGCTTGCATTGAATCGAATCGGAGATAAATCTTTGGCTAATGATATTATAAAATCATTAAAAGAAAATTCAATAAATAATGATGAAATGGGAATGTACTGGAAAGATATGAGTGGCGGATATTTCTGGTACCAGGCTCCTATTGAAACACAGTCGTTGCTGATCGAAGCATTTGATGAAGTTGCGAACGACAGCACTTCTGTTGAAAATATGAAAGTGTGGTTGCTGAAACAAAAACAAACTACCGATTGGAAAACTACCAAAGCAACTTCGGAAGCCTGTTATGCCTTGCTGCTGCGGGGAACCAACTGGCTTGCCAGCGATCAGCTTGTTGAAATATCTCTTGGCGGACAAAAAATTGACCCGAAGAAAATGGACAATGTAAAAGTGGAAGCAGGCACCGGATATTTTAAAACATCGTGGAGTGGAAATGAAATTACTCCGGATATGGGAAATGTAAAAGTGAAGAAAACCGATACAGGTGTATCGTGGGGAGCGCTGTATTGGCAGTACTTTGAACAGCTTGATAAAATTACACCTGCTGAAACTCCTTTGAAATTGGAGAAAAAACTTTTTGTTCAAAAAAATTCTGCAACCGGTCCGGTAATTTATCAAATCACCGATACAACAAAATTGAAAGTGGGTGATAAAATAAAAGTCCGCATTGAACTGCACGTTGACCGCGACATGGAATACGTTCACATGAAAGACATGCGTGCTTCGGGATTTGAACCCATCAATGTTATTTCGCAGTATAAATACCAGGACGGACTTGGCTACTATGAAAGCACTCGCGATGCTTCAACTAATTTCTTTTTCTCTTATTTGCCAAAAGGAACTTATGTTTTTGAATACCCATTGTGGGTAACACACAAAGGTGATTTCAGTAATGGAATTACAACTATTCAATGTATGTACGCGCCCGAATTCAGCACACATTCAGAAGGTGTAAGAGTGAAAATAAATGAATAGGTTCAAATTATACTGAGCGAATGAATTTGCAAAATAATGCAAATTCGTTCAGCCGAAGTATAATAATCAAGCTATCTAAAGTGTTCTCTGTTTCGTGAAATTGATGAAAACTCTGTGAACCTTTGTGTGATTTTTATTTACTACACAGAGGTTCCCAGAGAATGCAAAGAGGATGCAAAGGAAAACGCAAATAAAAAATCGTAAACAGTCTCTTAATATATTTGCAGATAAAGTATTACTGAATGTATAAAAAATAGTAACTCATCAGTATGTATAAATATTTAATTATCAGCGATTTTTATCTGCATTCATCAGCGAGAAATATTTTTTTATCTCTGATCCGTTACAAAAATGTAAATATAAAAAATACTGAATAACACATAAAAAAAGCTGCCTTAACATAGGCAACTTTTTTTAAAACTATAAATTTTTTCTTTACTTATAATTTTTTCTTTACCTCTACCTGTTCATAACCTTCAATAATATCGCCTACTTTAAGATCATTAAAGTTCGCAATATTCAAACCGCATTCATAACCGGCATTCACTTCTTTGGCATCATCTTTAAAACGTTTAAGTGATCCGAGTTCACCGGTGTATACAACAATACCATCACGGATAAGGCGTATTTTGGTATTACGTGTAACTTTACCATCAAGAACCATACATCCGGCAACGCTACCGACTTTTGTAATTTTAAATACTTCCCTGATTTCAATATTACAAATAATCTTTTCTTCCATTTCCGGCGTGTGCATTCCTTCAATAGCTGATTTCAGCTCATTGATGGCGTTATAAATAATGGAGTATAAACGAATATCTATCTGTTCCTGTTCTGCAAGCTTACGTGCACTTACAGATGGACGAACCTGGAACCCGATAATAATTGCATTCGATGCCGAAGCAAGCAATACATCTGATTCAGAAATTTGTCCTACCGATTTATGAATTACATTAACCTGCACCTGGTTTGTTGACAGTTTTAGTAATGCATCAGCAAGAGCTTCAATAGAACCATCAACATCACCTTTAATAATAATATTTAATTCTTTGAAATCACCAATGGCTATACGTCTGCCTATTTCATCAAGAGTAATATGTTTCTGTGTTCTTAAACCCTGTTCACGCTGAAGTTGCAAACGTTTTGTTGCAATATTTTTTACTTCATGCTCATCAGTCATTACATTAAATTTATCACCTGCTTGCGGAGCACCATTCAAACCCAGTAAAAGCACAGGAGCTGAAGGACCGGCAGTTTTAATTGGCTGATTTCTTTCGTTAAACATGGCCTTAACACGCCCCCATGTATAACCTGCCAGAACCATATCGCCGATATTTAATGTTCCATTTTGAACAAGAACTTTTGCAATATATCCACGTCCTTTATCAAGAGCTGATTCAATTACCGCACCCATTGCAAGCCTTTGAGGATTGGCTTTGAGATCGAGCATATCTGCTTCCAGTAAAACTTTTTCTAAAAGCAGGTCAACATTAACACCTTTTTTTGCCGATATTTCCTGCGACTGGTATTTTCCTCCCCAATCTTCAACAAGATAATTCATATTGGCAAGCTGCTCTTTTATTTTTTCAACATTGGCATTAGGTTTATCAATTTTATTGATCGCAAACACAATAGGAACACCAGCAGCCGAAGCATGATTAATAGCTTCAATGGTTTGTGGCATTACACTATCATCGGCTGCAACTACAATAATAACAATATCGGTAATTTTTGCACCACGTGCACGCATGGCTGTAAAAGCTTCGTGGCCGGGAGTATCAAGGAAAGTAATTTTTCTGCCATTCTCCAGCTTCACTTCGTATGCCCCAATATGTTGTGTAATTCCTCCTGCTTCTCCGGCAATTACATTTGTTTTCCTTATATAATCGAGCAATGATGTTTTTCCATGGTCAACGTGTCCCATAACTGTAACAATAGGAGCACGGGAAATCCTGTTTTCATCATCATCATCTTTATCTTCTTTAATTGCATCCTGAACATCAGCGCTAACAAATTCCACTTTATAACCAAATTCATCGGCAACTATTGTAAGGGTTTCTGCATCCATGCGCTGGTTGATGGATACAAAAAGCCCCAGGTTCATACATGTTGAAATGATCTGCGTTACAGGAACATTTAACATGGAAGCTAATTCATTTGCGGTAACAAATTCCGTTACTTTAATGATTTTCTTTTCTTCTTCTATGCGTTCCATTTCTTCCTGGAACTGCTGGTTTACCATATCGCGTTTATGGCGGCGGTATTTTGATGCTTTCGATTTACCTGTACCACTAAGGCGAGCTAAAGTTTCTTTTATCTGTTTTTCAATTTCATCTTCCGAAACTACAGGTTTTAAATGTTCTTTTTTATGTGATTTCTTCTCTTTATGTTTGGGATGTTCAATATTATTATTTACACCACTTCTAGAAGGGTCGACCTTAAATTCTTTTTTAATACGTTTTCTTTTCTTCTTTTTATTTTTTATCTCTTCACTCGAATTGATAATAGGTTTTTTGATAGGTTCTTTTATAGTGGGTAATTCCATTTTGCCAAGAATAGTAGGTCCATCAAGTTTTCTGAATTCTGTTGGTATAAAATTTACAGGAGATTCTTTCTTCTCTTCTTCCGGTATAATTTTTTCTTCTTCCGGTATTTCAACAACAGCTATTTCTTTTACTTCTTCAACAGGTATTATTTCTTCCTCTAAAGGCTGAATCGGTTTCTTTATTTTCTTTTCTTCTTTCTTTGCTAATTTCTCGGCTTCTTTTTCTTTCTTGGTTTTCTTTGCTGGTTTTGTTTTGGTATTCATTGAATCCAAATCAATTTTACCAATAACTTTTATTTTAGAATCCGGCTCAACTGGGGCAACAATCTTTTCTTCTTTTTTCTCTTCTTCAGGAACTTCTTCTTTTTGAATTTTTTTCTTTTTTTCTTCTACAGGAACTATTTCTTCTTTTTCTGCAACAACTTCTTCCTTTGTTTCAATTTTTTCTTCTTTTTTACTTTTTGATTTTACCGTTTCCTTTTTTTCAATTTCCGGTTCGGGTTCAGTTTTCTTTTTTGTTTTCGGCTTGGGCTCAAGTTTTTCTTTATCTATCTTCCCTAATACTTTAGGGGCTTTAATTTCCGTTTCTTCTTTTTCAAGTTTAAAGATTTCCTTTTTGCCGGCTACGTTTGAATCCTTAATCAGAAGTTCTTCTTTTTCTGCATCTTTAGGTTTAACGACAGGTTTAGCATCATCAATCGTGATCGTTTCCTTTTTTGCAAAAGCAATTCCGCTCAGCCGCTTGGATTCTTCCTTTGCGCTTTTTTCTGATTGAAATTCTTTAATTAACAGCTCATACATTTCGCTGTTAACTTTAGCATTTGGATTTGCATCAACAGTAAATCCTTTCTTTTTAAGGAAATCCAGTATTGTCTGAATGCCTATGTTAAACTCTTTTGCGATCTTGCTTAATCGCAATCCTTGTGGTGCATCTACCATATTTTATCCTTATATAATTCTGAACTTAAAAATTATCTAGAATTATGCTGTAAAATTATATTTTTTTATTCAAACTCTGACCTTAATATTCGAATTACTTCTTTAATGGTTTCTTCTTCCAGGTCGGTTCTTTGAACCAATTCTTCAACAGGTATTTCTAAAACACTTTTTGCTGTATCGCATCCGATATTTTTCAGTTCATCAATAATCCACTGATCGATCTCGTCGCTGAATTCCTGTAAGTCAACATCCTCAATGTCTTCCTCTGCATCGCGATATACATCAATTTCATAACCTGTAAGTTTTCCGGCAAGCTTAATATTATACCCGCCTTTTCCTATTGCCATAGAAACCTGGTCTGGCTTAAGATAAACATCGGCACGCTTGGTATCATCATGAATTATGATCGATGAAATTTTTGCCGGACTTAATGCACGCTGAATATATAAAGTAGGATTCGATGTATAATTGATAACATCAATATTTTCGTTTTTCAATTCTCGTACTATCCCGTGAATACGTGAACCTTTCATACCAACGCATGCACCAACAGGGTCAATCCTGTCATCATAAGATTCTACGGCAACTTTAGCTCTTTCGCCGGGAACTCTTACAATGTTTTTAATTGTGATAAGTCCGTCGAAAACTTCAGGAACTTCCTGTTCAAATAATCGTTCAAGAAATACGGGTGATGTACGCGATAAAATTATTACCGGTGTATTATTTTTCATTTCTACTTTTGAAACCACTGCTCTTAATGAATCTCCCTTTCTGTAGAAATCGGATGGGATTTGTTCTGATTTTGGAAGTAAAAGTTCAATCCCTTCATCATCAAGAATAAGAATTTCTTTTTTCCAAACCTGGTAAACTTCGCCTGCAACGATCTCGCCTATACGTTCTTTATATTTTTTATAAACATTATCTTTTTCAAGATCAAGAATTTTAGAAGCCAGATTCTGTCTGATAGAAAGTATTTCACGACGACCAAAATGTTCCATACGGAATTCTTCCGAAACATCTTCACCAATTTCAAAATCGGGTTCTATTTTAATGGCTTCGGAATATGCAATTTGCTGGTTTGAATCTTCTACTGCATTATCGTCAACGATGGTACGATTACGCCATATTTCAAGGTCTCCCTTATCCACGTTTACAATAATATCGAAGTTATCAGCCGAACCGTATTTTTTCGCCAGCATACCTCTGAAAACTTCCTCAAGAATACGCATTAATGTTGCCCTGTCGATGTTTTTAAATTCTTTGAACTCGGAGAATGATTCAACTAAATTAATATGTTCCATTTTGTATAACTATTATAAGTTAATGATAAGTTTGGTTTCCTTCACATCCGAAAATGCTATGGAAACAATATTTTCAACTATTATTTTTTTATTTTTTTCTTTCACTGTGTTTTCTTCAAGTAATTCAAAATCATTATCGGAAACATTTTTAATAATACCTTTTCTTACTGTTCCGTTTTTTAATACTGTTTTTACTTTACGTCCAATATTTTTTTTGTACTGTCTTTGCAGAATCAACGGGTGACTTAATCCTGCCGATGAAACTTCCAGTTCATAATCTTCTGCTTCCCTATCGTACTGCGATTCAATAAAGCGGCTAAGTCCAGCGCAATCATCTATGGTAACAGATGTATCGGAATCGATATAAACAACAATTCTGTTACCCGGGTTTACTTTAACCGAAACCAAAAATTTATCGCTTCCGGAAAGCTTACCGTTAATAAGTTTTGATATATTTTCTTCTTTAATCATCAGTATTTTCAAGTCAATGAAAGAGGGGACTCTCGTCCCCTCTTTCTGTATCGCCGTATTTTCTTCGCTGCAAATATACAATTTTTTTTAATACGCAAAAAACTTTATTAATTTATTAATGCATCATATAAAATTTCAATGGGATGATATGCTTTTCTTCCTGTTCCATCTTTTATCTGATGGCGGCAACTGGTGCCGGGTGCAGCAATAATTACCTCATCGTTTGTTTTTCTGATTTCCGGAAATAAAACCAGTTCGCCCACTTTCATCGAAACATCGTAATGTTCCTTTTCATAACCAAACGACCCGGCCATTCCACAACAACCCGATTTGATTTCATCCACTTTATAATTTTCAGGAATCTCAAGCATTTTCTTCGTAGGTTCAGTTGATGCCAGCGATTTCTGATGACAATGCCCATGTAATTTAATGCTTTTGATTTCTTTTGAGAACAAGTCTTTGCTGATTATACCTTTCTCATATTCCGAAGCAATAAATTCATCAAACATCAAACAATTTTTTGAAAGTTTTTTGGAAGCTTCTTTTAAATTCTCGTCAACAAGTTCCGGGTATTCATCACGGAATGTCAGTATTCCCGAAGGTTCTATGCCTATCAACGGAGAGTTATCATTAACCAAATCTTTTAACAACTCTACATTTTTATTTGCAATTTCTTTTGCTTTTCTTACTAATCCTTTTGATAAATATGTTCTTCCGCTTTGAACATGATTTGGTAGTTCAACCTGGTAACCAAGCCTGGTGAGAAGCTCTACTGCTTTAATTCCAATTTCAGTATCGTTATAGTTTGTGAATTCATCTGCAAATAAAAATACTTTCCCATTTTTTAATTTGTTGTTATCTCTTTCTGAAGAAAATTTCTTAAACCAATTTCGCAGCGTAATTTTATATAATGTAGGAATACTGCGCTTTGGAGCAAATCCAAGAACACTTTTAGCAACACCTGAAAAGAATTTATTTTTTACAAAGAAATTAAATACCGATGGGAGAATAGCGCCAATACTGTTGGTTCGCGTGATGTCGGCAATCATCTTTGAACGAAACGGAACACCATGTTCATCGTAATAATGTTGTAAGAATTCCGCTTTGTATTTAGTAATATCCACATTCGACGGGCATTCCGATTTGCAGCCTTTACATGAAAGACACAAATCCATCACTTCATAAATTTCTTTATGACTGAAAGGATTTTTATTTTGCGAATGCGTCAGGAATTCCCTTAAAATATTGGCTCTTGCGCGTGTTGATTTATTTTCATCTTTCGTAGCCATGTAACTCGGGCACATGGTTCCCCCGATAATATTGGATTTGCGGCAGTCGGCAGAACCATTACATTTTTCAACAGCACGAAGAATGCCATGGTCGTGCGAAAAATCGAAAAATGTTTTTATTTCTTTTTCTTTTGCTCCCTTCTCGAAACGCAGACTGGTATTCATTTTCGGCGTGTCGGTAATTTTTCCGGGATTAAAAATATTTTCTGGGTCCCAGGTTTTTTTAATTTGTTTTAGTAAATTGTAATTATGCTCGCCAATCATTAAGGGAATGAATTCGCCGCGCAGTCTGCCATCACCATGCTCACCACTTAATGAACCTTTATATTTTTTCACAAGCTGAGCTGTTTCCAAAGCAACTGTGCGAAATAATTCAACATCTTTCGGGTCTTTCAAATTCAACACAGGTTTGATGTGAAGCTCGCCTGTAGCAATGTGCGCATAATAAACCGTATTAAGCTTATGTCTTGCAAGCATTGCATCAATATCTTTAATGTATGCAGGAAGAAACTGCGGATTTACTGCAGTATCTTCAATCAGTGAAACCGGTTTTGCATCACCCGGATAGTTGGAAAGCACGCCCAGTCCGGCTTTGCGAAGGTCCCAAACTTTTTTAATATCGCTTCCGGTAACAACAGGAAAATGAAAACCGTAACCTGTAGCTTTCATTTCCTCTTCCATTGCCTTTGCTTTTTCTAAATAGACCTCTTTTTGTTCTTCAGCAAATTCAACAATCAGAATCGCGCCGGGATCACCTTTTACAAAAAACCGATTTTTATTTTGTGTGATATTTTCTTTCGTTAAATCCATGATGGCTTTGTCCATCAATTCAATTGAAACGGGATTATGTTTTAATGCGATAAGGTTTGCATGCAGCGATTCTTCAACACTTTTCAAGTGAATGCAAACCAAAGCTTTTTCTTTTGGCGGAAGCGGAACAAGATTTAATTTTATTTCAGTAATGAAAGCAAGCGTTCCTTCAGAACCTGCAATGAGTTTACAGAAATTAAATTTCTCTCCACCATTTGTAAACGGTTCGCAATCCATAAGCAAATCGATTGCGTAGCCTGTGTTCCGGCGTTTTAAATTTTTATCAGGGTATTGATTTAATATTTCCTTTTGATTTTCCGAATTGGAAAGTATCTCACGAATGTTTTGATAAATGCGGCTTTCAAGTGAGTTGCCTTTGCATTTATTTTCAAATTCATTTTTTTCTATTTCAGAAAATTTTACTTCGCTTCCATCAGAAAGAATAGCATCCACTGAAATCAAATGGTCGCGGGTACTGCCGTAAATCAACGAATGAGCGCCGCAGGAATTATTTCCAACCATTCCTCCGAGCATGCAACGCGAAGATGTGGAAGTTTCAGGGCCAAATAAAAGTCCTTTCGGTTCAAGTATTTTATTCAACTCATCAAGAACAACACCCGGCTGAACACGAACCCATTTTTCTTTTTCATTTATTTCAAGAATGCCGGTCAAATATTTTGAAACATCAACCACAATTCCTCCGCCTACAACCTGCCCTGCAAGCGATGTTCCGGCTGTTCTAGGAATAATTGAAATTTTATTTTCGTGTGCGAATGCAATGATTTTTTTAATATCCTCTTTATTCTTCGGACGCGTTACAGCAAGAGGTTTTTCGCGGTATGCAGAAGCATCGGTAGCATAAATCAATCTTGCTGATTCGTCGGTATATAAGTCGCCTTCAAGTTGTTTTTGAAGAATAGAAAAATTGATATTCAATGTCATAAGTATTATAAAATAATAAATTCAAAATTAATGTTTTTAGATGACTTATTTATTTACTAACTTTCTTTAATAAAAAAATTACACGAAGTTGCACAGAGAAGACACGGAGTTACACGGAGCAAGAATTCAAACTGAATTCGAGATAACAGATGGGAAACCCTTCTTTCAGAAACATTTGCTCATAATACGTTTTTATGTGAAGTTCTTCTTTAATATTTTTCTCGTTATACAAATCGTGAGTTTGGTAAATGAGATGGTGTTTGTAATTTTCAATTACTTCCAGCGTGAAGTCAAATAATGGCGCATTATCGGTTTTAAGATGAATGATACTTTTTTCAGATAATATTTTTTTATAACGCTCCAGGAATTGCAGAGAAGTAAGACGTTTCTTTATATTTGGTTTATTCGGTTGCGGGTCGGGAAACGTTATCCATATTTCCGAAACTTCATCCTGGCTGAAAAAATTATTTATCTTCTCAATATGAATTCTCAGAAAAGCCACATTGACAAGGTTTTTATCCAAAGCTGTTTTACCGCCTCTCCATAATCGATCACCTTTAATATCCACTCCAATAAAATTTTTATCAGGATATACTTCAGCAAGACTTATTGTATATTCTCCTTTTCCGCAACCCAGTTCAAGTATAATAGGATTATTATTTTTAAAATATTCGCTTTTCCATTTTCCTTTAAGAAAAAAATCTTCATGTACAAATTCTTCCGGGCTAGGCTGAATGACATTATTAAAAGTTTCCAGTTGTGCGAACTTAAATAATTTTCTTTTTTTCACTTTCCTGAAATTTTATTTTTCTAAAATCCATGCTGCCGAATTTTCAGAAGCTAAAATACTTGCAAGAGCTTGATTAGCCTGAGTTTTATCGGTATATGTATCATAACTTACCACATATAGATTACGTTCAGGTAAAAATATACTTTCCGATTTATAGCCTTTACTTGTAAGCCGAACAGCATAATTCTCCGCATTCTCTTTGATTCGGAAACTGGCAGCAATTATATAATAACGAACACCCTCCTGTTGTGGGCTTTCAGTAATATTATCCTGTTTTCCTGTTATAACTGAATCTTTATTATTTGTAGTTGAAACTTTATTTTCAGAAATATTTTTATTTTGATTTGTATTCAAAACAGTGTTTGAATTTTCTTGTTTACTAATTTTGTTATTTATTCCAAAACCCTTTAATAAACCGGGTTTTATAAAATAAACAGTTGTAAAACCGGCAATAAATAAAACTACAATTGCAGCAATCCATATCAACTTATGAGTTGTTTTTTTCTTTGATATTATTTTTTCTTCTACAGTATTTCCCATTAGTGGAATGGCAGAAACAGAGCCCAGTCCAAATGAATCAATATTATATATATCACCTTTATCTGCCTTAAAACAAAGGTTTCCCGAATCATCTTTTTTCAGTATCCCGATTTTTTCAAGAGTTATTTCATTTCCTTCATCAAGATTCTTTAGAATATTTGAAACATAATTCTGAATTTGTGAGCAGGCATCAACAAATGAGATCCTATCTTTTTCAGAAATATAATTTGCTAATACCCCATCATTCACATTTAATGAAGGATCAAATAATATTTTTTTCCCCGGAGGAATTATTGTATTTCCCGACATTGTTGCTGGAACATTTTTTAACTGAAATGTTCCCAAACCCGGAAGTACTACTGTATCGAAACGGAGTAACAGTTCGCTGAGATATTGCGCAATCATGATTTATTTTTCTTTCAGCAACTTAATGATTTTGTCAATATCAGAAGGGATATCAACCGAATGACTTTCATATTTAGTAAATTCAACATGTATAGGAAACCCGTTTTCAAGCCATCGTAATTGCTCAAGCGATTCCGCTTTTTCAAGCGAAGATTGCTGAAGTTTTACAATTTCATTTAATACCGAAGCACGATATGCATAAATTCCTATATGCATAAAAAAATTATTTTCGGAAATATTTTTATTCTCTGAATTACCCGCCAAATAAGGAATTGCAGCCCTGCTGAAATATAATGCTTTTTTATTTTTATCAATAACTACTTTAATAACCGTGTTGCTTTTTAAATCTGTTTCCGATTCAAGTTTGCGAATTAATGTCGCAATATGAACTTCTTTTCTTGCAAACAATGAGCTAACCAGATTAATTTGTTCCGGATTGATAAGCGGTTCATCACCCTGTATATTTATAACAACATCATTATCTGAAAATTTATTTTCACTCTTCAAAATCTGAAAAGCTTCGTGACATCTTTCCGTTCCGCATTTATGTTCAGACTTCGTCATTATTGCTTTTCCGCCAAAGGAAATAACATGTTTAAAAATCCTTTCATCATCAGTAGCAACAGCAAGTGCAGATAAAACCTTTGATTTCGCACATTGTTCATACACGCGCTGTATCATCGATTTTCCTTCAATAACATGCAAAGGTTTTCCCGGAAAGCGTGTAGAACCGTAACGTGCAGGAATGAAACCAATAAAATTCATAAAATAATTTTATACAATTAATTTACAAAAATATCAATTTCGGGAATAAAATCATGAATTTGTTTTTCGGTAAGTCTTCCATTGACCCACGACTGATCGAGCGATGCATTGTATTTTTTATAAAAATTTATTGCCGGAGTATTCCAGTCGAGTACCTGCCACATCATTCTTCTAGCTTTTACTTCTTTGCATTTCATGATCACAGCTTCAAATAAAAGCTTGCCAATTTTTTTCCCTCGATACGCTTCACGAACAATAATATCTTCAAGATAAATACATTTTCCTTTCCAGGTAGAATAGGCATAAAAATAAAATGCCATCCCAAGAATTTCATTATTAACCTCGGCAAGAATTATTTCATAAATTGGATTTTTTCCGAAACCATCATTTTTCAAATCGTTTAATGTAACGGTAACTTCATCAGGAGCTTTTTCATACAAAGCAAGTTCTTTAATTAAATCAAAAACCTCAGGAAGGTCGGATTCATTGGCTTTGCGGAGTTTTATATTCATAGGAATTAATATCTAATAGTTAAAAAAGTTTGCTTCAACAAAAATAGTCTTTAATAATTAAAAAAGTAAAATGAACCGAAATGAATTCATATAAATTATTTAATTAAAACGGTTTTTAACAGAAAATTTTGATTTCTAATATATTTTTTTTATAAATTTATATGTTTTTTACAAAAAATATTTAATTTTGTCATCATAATATCGAAATATACATATACTTTTATTCACCAAATCACAAAATAATTAATAACTAAAAACAAAAAGCTATGAAAAAAAAATTATCTATTTTAACTTTGATTCCATTGGTTCTAGCTATACTGTTTGCACAGAACCTTTGGGGACAACAAAAGTCACAAAGAATGGTCTTACTTGAACAGTTTACTAATACTGGCTGATCGAACTGCCCAAGTGCTGATGCAAGCATTACGACCTTACATACTAATAATGCAACTAAAATGGCATTGATCTATTATCATGTTGATTGGCCAGGAGATGATCCGATGAATCAGGACAATCCAACCGAAGTAAATACTCAAGCAACTTTATATGGAGTTAACGATCCTAATACTGGTGGTGTACCTTGGTCACAACTGGATGGTGTACATTCGTCTTCAACACCCACACAAACTAATATAAACACTAATTATGCTGTTACTTCTCCTTTTACTATTTCAATGATTCATGAAGTTAGTAATGGGGTTATTGCTGTAAAAATGGTTATCAAGAAAACAGCAACTACTACTGGTACCTATGCTGCAAAAATTGCAGTTATCGAAGAAAATATGAATTACCAGGGAACATATGGAACAGCAGATCACATTAACGTATTTAAGAAATTCTTGCCCGACCCAAATGGCATGACTTTACCTACTATGGCTGTTGGAGATTCAGTAGTTTATATCAAATCATGGACTTATGCAAATGTTGATAATTCAGCAAATTTAGCTGCTGTTGGATACATACAAGATGCCTCATCTAAGGCTGTACAACAAGCTGGTATGAGTACAGCAGGTGCAATACCTGCAAGTGCTGATTTTGCTGCTTCCATGACAAAGCTTGCATGTGTTTCATCACAAATTTCTTTTTCTGATCAATCTTATAAAGCAACTTCTTGGCTTTGGGATTTTGGTGATGGTTCAACTTCTACATTACAGAACCCAACACATACATATAGTGCAAGTGGTAATTACACAGTGACTCTAAAAATTAATAACAACTCTGCATACACCACAACAAAAACTAATTTTATTTCCGTTACTGTTCCTACTGCTCCTTCTACTACTGGAGGAAGTGGAAATGTAGGTTCTACAGTAACTTTATCTGCTAGTGGTTCGGGTGTGCTAAAATGGTATACTGCTCAAACAGGAGGAACAGCAATTGCTAAAGGAAATTCATATACTACTCCTCCTCTTTCCACAACTACCAACTACTATGTTGAAGATGTTATCGGAAATGCAGTACAATCAGTTGGGATGACAGCAAAAGGTACAGCAGGTGGTTATTATACTGCAGCTGCAAGACAGGGATTAACATTTGATACATATACTCCAGTAACTATTAAATCGGTTACTGTTTATGAACAAACCGCCGGAACAAGAACCATCTGGTTAAGAAATAGCAACGGAACTTACCTGGATTCAGTAAAAACAAGCGTTTCAACAGGAACACAATCCGTTACTTTAAATTTCCACGTTCCCGCTGGAACAGGTTATGTTTTAGGAGCAGGTGTTTCTAATTATTTCTGGAGAGAAACTTCGGGACCAGCTTATCCTTATACATTAGCTAATGTTTTATCCGTAACGGGTAGTACTGCTGGATCCTCTTACTACTACTACTTTTATAACTGGCAGGTACAATCCGATTCATGTATAAGCCCTAGAGCTATTGTTACAGCTGATATTTTAACCGGAATAGAAGATTATTCAAAGAATATCATTACTGTATATCCAAATCCAAATAATGGTAGCTTTACTGTAAGTATTGATAATCCCGAAAAATATAATGAACTTTCGATTAGCAACGTGGTAGGACAAACTATTATTTCTGAAAATTTAGTGAATAATAAATACGAAAAAACCTTTGATTTTAGCGATTTACCTAAGGGTATTTATATGATAAAATTATCAGGTGAAAATACTAATTTTTATAAGAAGATAATTATTAGGTAAGTTCGGTTTATCTAATTCTTTAAAGGCACAACAAATTTTGTTGTGCCTTTTTTATAAAAAATAATTTAACTATTGTATTAAATAAGAAATTTATACATTTGTCTTAGTTATTAAGAATCTTATTAAAATAATTTTTTAATGTTTTTTATTAAACAAATAAATTGAGGTCGGTCTTGGAGACTATCAGTGGTCTTCCCGATATTACTTCGTGTTCGCAAAACACACAAATCCTTTTTGCGCATCGTGAAAATAGAAAAAGTATAAATACTTTTATCTATAGAAAATCTATTTCCCCGCTTATTTTAATTTTTCTTCTCTGTAATTTTTCCCAGAATAGTTTTATTCCGGTCGCATTAATAATATCTCTGATAAAAATATTTTTATCTAATAAATCTTTTCCAATATATAATTCAAACATCAAATTTTTAATTTATAATCATTATAAAAATTTCAAATTATGAAAAATGTTTTATTATCATTTTATTTTCTAATTATTGCAATGGCAATAAATGCACAGAACAACTCTACACAGGATAAAAGTAGTGATAATGCAAATGCAGCTATTATTACTTTTGATAATATAGTGCATGATTATGGCGCTATTGTTAAAGGCAGCAATGGTAACTGCACATTCACATTCAAAAACACAGGTAATGAACCCTTAGTTTTAACTAATGTAACTACAAGCTGTGGTTGTACTATAGCTGCATGGACAAAAGAACCAATACTACCAGGAAAAACAGGAGAAATAAAAGTTAATTATACCAAAACAAATATTGTAGGAACCATCAGCAAACAAATTACCGTAATTTCTAATGCAAGCAATGGTACTATCGTTTTAAGTATAAAAGGTAGCGTTGTTGAAGATACAAGTTCTGGAGTTGTACCCGAAAAGCAACCCAATGAACTTGTTACTCCCAAAAAATAATTATTAGGTAAGTTTGGTATATCTTATTTTTAAAGGACACCGCAATTTGTTGCTGTGTCTTTTTTATAAACCAATCTGGTCGGCAATGCCTCGCATAGCATTTACGGCTATTTCAGCAAATTCATTTAAAGGAATTCCTATTAATTCGCATTCGCGGATACTTTCTCTTTTCACCGATGCTGCAAATAATTTTTCTTTCATTCGTTTTACAACTGATGAAGATTTTACTGATGCAATTTTTTTATCGGGATAAACATAAGTGGTAGCCTGAATTAATCCGGTGATTGTTTCGCCTGCTGCTAAAGCATGATGAAACTTGGTACTGCGTGCAGGTACTCCTTCTGCTTCTTCATTATGAAGTTTTATTGCTTCAATAATTTCAGCATCAAAATTTTTTTCTTCCAGCATTTTTGCTGTAATTAATCCATGAACTTTCGGATCGGCATTGGTAATTTCAACATCCAAATCATGCAGCAATCCTGCCATTGCCCATTTTTCAGGATTTTCATTAAGCTTTACTGCCAATGCATGCATCACTGCTTCTGATGCAAGTGAATGCCAAATGGTGCGTTCGTTTTTTATATTTTCTTTTAATAATTGCAGCGCTTCTTCCCTGGTCATAAATAACTCCGATAATTAATGTGAATCAATTTCATGTAGCATAAGAACCAAATGATTCAACGATTTTAAAATTTCTGTCATGTATTCGTTTACGGCTTTTACACTTCCGGGCAAAGTAAAAATCATTGTCTTATTAATCAATCCTGCAACCGAGCGACTGATTAGTGCATTCGGTTTTTCAGAACCATATTTGTATCGAATGAATTCCATGATACCTGGAATTTCCTTATGCAGCATGGGTTTTGTAACGTCAACTGTTATATCTTTTGAACCAATTCCTGTTCCTCCTGTGGTAAAAATAAAATCGAAATTTTTATTTGTAAAATCTTCCAATAATTTTTTTAATTGATTTGCATCATCTGGAATTAGTTTGTATGAATTTTCAAATTCACGTTTTTCTTCTATAAAATATTTTTCTAAAAATTCAATAACTTTTGGTCCGCTAAGATCGTCGTATTCTCCACGACTGGCACGGTCGCTGAGCGTTATGACGGCAGCTTTAAAAATTTTCGGTTTATAAATTATTTCATCGTCTGCTTTTACTTCACCACCTTTGATAACGCGACAAAAAATTCCTTCTTTCGGCATAACGCAAGTTCCCACTTCACGAAAAATTGCACATCTGTCGCCATGGCATTTTTTCCCGATTTGTGTAACTTCAAGAATTACATTTTTTGTTTCAAAACGGTCGAGGATATTTGACTTGTATACATCAAAACCTTCAGTAGTAATATTCTCAGCAAGCTCACCAAAATTTATTTTGCGTTTGACCTGCTTTGAAAATCTTTCTATACTCTCTGCACCAAGCATGCTAACCTGCCGAATCCAATAGCCTGCATGGGCATCACCTTCCACACCTTTATCATTCAAAATAATTTTATCGACAGGATGTTTTATGGTTCCTTTTTTTTCGGAAATATTTACAGATACTACTTTCATAAAATCAAGATTTATTTTTTAATTTTCCTGCAAGCTGTCCGCAAGCTGCATCAATATCTTCACCTCTACTTTTACGAATATTCACTATTAAATTTTTTGTTTCCAGGTAACCGGCAAATCCTTTTACGCTTATCTCTCTTGACTTTCCAAATTCACTTCCGGCAATAGGATTGTATTCAATAATATTTATTTTACATGGAAAGTTTTTACAAAATTCGGCAAGTTCTTTTGCATCGGCAATGGAATCGTTGAAACGATCGAGAATTAAATATTCCAGTGTAATTCGTGTTCCGGTTTTTTCATAAAAATATTTCAATGCCTCAGCAAGCTTGCTCATCGAATTCTGTTCATTCGCAGGAATAATCTGGTTTCTCTTTTTATCATTTGCTGCATGAAGCGAAAGCGCAAGATTGAATTTTACATTATCATCGCCTAATTTTTTTATCATCTTCACCAATCCTACTGTTGAAACGGTAATGCGTGATGGCGACATATTCAATCCATCAGGAGAAGTTATTCGATCAATCGCTTTTAAAAGATTTTCATAATTCAGCAAGGGCTCGCCCATGCCCATGAATACTATGTTTGTAAGATGATGCTGATAATGCTCCTGTGCCTGCTTACCAATAATTGCAACCTGATCGTAAATTTCATCGAACAATAGATTTCGGGTAAAACCTAATTTTCCCGTTGCACAAAATTTGCATCCAAGGGAACATCCTACCTGTGATGAAACACAAGCAGTCATGCGGTTTTCGGCTGGTATTAAAACACCTTCAGCAATATGTTCGTTGCGAAAACGAAAAGCAGTTTTAATTGTCTTATCCTTGCTAATGTTGATTATTTCAGGCTTTGCCGTTTCGAAAATAAAATTTTCCCTCAGCATTTCCCGTGTAGCAAGTGAAACATTTGTCATTTCATCAAAGCTATGTGCCGATTTTTTCCACAACCATTCCCACACCTGCTTTGCACGAAATGCTTTTTCGTTTTTCTCAATGAAAAAATTTTTTAATTCTTCCTGTGAAAGAAAACGAATATCTTGTTTTTTGTTTATTTCTGAAGTATTTGTCATTTCTTATTCTCCGACACAAAGTTAAAAATAAAACCCTTTTAAACTCAAAATCTAAAGAACCAAATTTTAAAATCTAAAAAATATTCAAAAAGAATAAAATTCATTGTAAAACGAATGTATTAAATATATCGCCCCGATGGGGCTTTGTTATGTAGTGTTTGAATTTTTACCAATATGTCGCCTCTAACGAGGCTAAATAAAGTTTCGCAGAAACATTATATTGGTAAAACTAAAATATAAACAAAATAAAAAAGTATCGCCTGACTTGCCTGACTCGATGCGAATCAGGCTGGAGAGGCAGGTAGGTACGAAATACTTTTGTTTAATTTTTGAATTTGGGTCTTGAAATTTGGTACTTTTTAAACTCCCTTTGTTAATAACTCTTCCAGCTTACAAAAAATACAAAAAGATGATTTAATAATTTTGTTAAAACTAAATTTCACTTTGCGAAAAATTTCGGCCGATATTGTTTTTCCGATTTCACAGCAACCTGTCAGAAACGGCATTATTATTATTGATGAGCAAGGTGTTTTAAAAGAAAATGTAATTGAACCAAATAACCTTGATCATTCAATTTCTGATGTAGAAAAATTTGAGGGATTTATTTGTCCGGGTTTTATCAATGCACATTGCCATCTTGAATTATCATGGTTGAAGAACAGAATTCCCGAACATACAGGTCTTGATAATTTTATAATCAACCTTCAAAATATTCGCAAAGAAGAAGATGATATTTCAACTGAAGAATATATTTTTTCGGCGGAACAAGAAATGAAAAACGGCGGCATTGTTGCTGTTGGCGATATTTGCAATACGAATATTACTTTTTCATTAAAAGAAAAAAGCAATATTTACTTTCATAATTTTATCGAAACATTTGCATCTGCACCACAAAAAGCCGAAAAAGCTTTTGAAAAATCGTTACGATTAATTGATGAAGTAACACAAATCAAAAAAAATAATAGCGCTTCAATAACACCACATGCGCCTTATTCTTTATCTAAAAAATTATTTCAACTTATAAAGGAACACAACGAAAATACCGGTGAAATTTTAAGCATTCATCACCAGGAAAGTGAAGAAGAAAATAAATTTTTCCTGACAAAAAACGGAAACATTAAAGACATGCATTTTCGTTTTGGTGTGGAACATTCCGATTTTTCAAATTGCGGAAAACGCCCTATTGAAGCCATTTCTGAACACCTTGCAAAAAATAATAAAATACAATTAGTACATAATACTGTTGCTACAGAAACCGATATTGATTTTGCTTTAAATTATTTTTCTGATATCTATTGGTGCTTTTGCCCGAATGCAAATTTATATATCGAACAAAAACTTCCCGACTTTGCAATGTTCTTCAACAAATCGTGTAAAATAACTTTAGGAACCGACAGTTTTGCTTCAAATAAAAATCTTTCCATACTTGACGAAATAAAAACCATTCGTTCAAGCATGCCATTCATTCCATTACAGGAAATGTTGAAATGGGCTACGTTAAATGGTGCAGAATTTTTAAATATTTCAGAAAAATATGGTTCGCTTGAAAAAGGAAAATCGCCGGGAGTCATTCTTCTCGAAAACGTAAATACCGCGTCAAATCACTTAACCAGAAGTTCTAACATCAAAGTGATTTTCTAAAACAGAATTTGCATCTTATTATATCACAGGTTTTTATTTTCTCGATATTTTATTCTTGGCATAAGATTTGTTTTTTGATTTCATTTAAAAATTTTCAATATGAAAAACTATATCTCAATTAAAGTAAAAACATTTTTGTTTTTAATAGGCTTTGTCATTATTGTTTTTTCTGGTTGCTCTAAATATCAATATGTTTATGTAAATAGTAATCTATATCAAAACGAGAATAAAGAATATTTTGTCGGAAATGATACGGTGGTGATTAGATTTACGTTTAAAGGTAAGAATTCACCAATACAGGTTACCATTTATAATAAACTCCTTAAACCTCTTTACATCGACTGGAAAAGAAGTACGGCAATTTTCGAATACGAACAAGTAAATGATTTTTTTAATGATAGCACACAACCTAATTTTATTGCACCTCAATCATATATTAATATTTCAAGTTACCCTTTAACCACTGAATTTTATAACATAAATAAAAATGATTCAATCACTCCGGTAACTTTTACAACAGAAAACGGGACTTCAAAAGAATTTTTACATACTTACAGCGAACAAACAAGTCCACTTCATTTCAGATGTATTTTTGCATTATCAACTAATGAAGATTTTTCATCTCTGACATTTTATGATAATTCGTTTTGGATTTCAGGAATAATAAGAACAATGACTAATCCATCATCCATAACTTATCAACCCTCGAATCAATTTTATATCAAGAAGTCAACAACGTTTACTAAAATCTTCGCAGGTACTGCCGGATGTTTATTCTTTACCGGAGCATTTTTATATGCATTAGGGAATATGGAAAATCAAGATGAAAATGAAGGAGAATAAGCTTTACCAGTTGTCATTTACTTTCTTCACTTCCTGCATTCCTTTTTTCAGGTTTTTTATAAAATCTTTCATGTACTCATCAACTTGTGTAAGGTAGTAATCCCACTGTGGAACGTATGCCTTATCTGTTTTGTCGAGCCAGCGTTCAAGAGCAAAATAGGATGCACCTTTAAGATTTAAATCGGTAATTTTAATACGATATTTATTTTCTTTAAGTTCAATTGTAAATGAGTATTTAACTATTCCGGCATCGGTTTTTAATCCATTTTTATCAGGAGCATTTGTAACTTTAAATTGGTATTTTCCTTCAATCTTTCCCATGGCAACATCACGTAAAGTTGTTGCTGACTGTGGATTTGCAAAGAATGAATTACACCAATGTATTGCACGATTATATAAAGTATCTTTTGTTCCGGTTTGTTGCGCAACTTCGGTATAAGTTATTTTTTTGGTAACTGAATCAACCGGGATTTTAGAAGCAGTGATTTGTTGTGTAAAAGCAGTAAATGTAACACCTGCAATAAGTATGATTGCAATCAAAAATCTTTTCATAATCATTTTATTTGTTGATTTATTTAAGAACAATATTACAATTTTTTTACTTAATTTATGCTATTGATCATCAATTTTTTTTACTATAAATATACTGAATCTTTGCAAATTTGCGTTCCGAATTCTAAGATATAAACAAACATTTCGGAATATTTTTTTTACACATAAAATTTTTCCATTTTCGGTTGAATTTAGCCAGCCTGCCTTAATTTTACAAATGGTGTTTGTCGGTTTATAACCGCAA